>Ga0326728_10000280_pt1 | contig 206867 bp, 220 predicted proteins | sample MB3enrmetagenome_FD_207602 | JGI IMG/M metagenome (GOLD analysis project Ga0326728, IMG submission 207602) | Lab enriched peat soil microbial communities from McLean, Ithaca, NY, United States - MB31MN | ecosystem: Environmental > Terrestrial > Soil > Wetlands > Peat | place: USA: New York...
GGCCGTATTGGACAGGTCACCGGGATCGATTATCGACGGCTTGTCGATCTTGAACTGGTTCGTCCCGCTGTTCTCGATCGCAATCGGTACGTTGAGATCGTCACCGGGCGAAAACTCGTTCGTCCCGGCTATGTGCGCCGAAAGTGCCGGGCTGCCGGACATATAACTGCTGTCCGCAAGCGACGGCGCTGCCAGCAGCATTACCGCCACGACTGCAAGGCTCACGCAGACGCAGCCCCTCAGGCACCCCCTTGGTCGGCCACCCTGCCCGGGGTATCTGCCAACGGAACTTCCCGGCTCTGCTTTCTTTCTGGTTATTTTGCTCATGCTGTTCCTCGTTTTTCTCTGATGATAAGGATCATATTATATCACTCCAGTGTGCGCCGATAGGTTACGATTCCAAGGATGATCATCGCCGTTGAAAAGATCAAAAGGGCTAATAGATCGGTACCGATCACGTTGAACCCCTGGTTCCTGAGGATGATGCTCCGCAGGGCGTGGACCCCGTAATATTCGGGATTTATGATGGTGATCCAGCGCAGCCAGTCTGGCATACCGATCACCGGGTAGAATGCACCCGATGTCAGAAAAAGAATCATGTTGAAGAATGCGATCAGCGACATGTACTCTTGCTGGGCCGAGAACCGGGATGCTAAGGAAATGACAAAACTGTTCACTCCAATGCAGGCGATCAGGATCACCAGCACTACGAGCAGGAAGTCCTGGAAACTCTGGATGGTGATGCCGGTGACCAGCAGATCGATCCAAAAGATGGTAAATCCCGCGATAAATGCCCGCACGGTTCCGCTTGAGATGATTCCCATGATGATACTGGCGCGTTTGATTGGCGTTACGAGGTACCCCTCGTGAATACCATTCTCCCGGTCTCTGATGAGTGCCATGCCGCCACCAAACATGGTCGCGGAAAAAATCGCCATCATGATCACGCTCACGCCAAAGAACTGGATATATTTGATATCCCCGTAGATCTCATCGACAACTACGGGGTTTTGCGCCCCAATGGCAAGAAGGACCTCGTTTACCGCCGCTTCGACAATCGGCGGCGTTACCGAGTCGGAACTGTCTACGTAGAGCCGGATGGCATGATCGTTTGAAACTGCAGAGGGAAACACGATTACCGCGGAGAGTTTTCCGTTCTCCAGGTCCTGTTTTGCCAGTGCCTCATCTGAGTATGTAATGACATCCAGCATTTTGTTGGCGTCAGTCTGATCGAGATGGTTGAGCTGGTAGGCAGCGTTAGTAAAGAGGGGAGTGTCGTTGTAGGGTGGGACTTCCTGCACAACCCCAACGGGAATATGACTGAGAGAACCCCCCATTGCATTCCCGAAAACCACCAGGTACATGATAGGTATAAAGAGTGTCATCACGATGATGGCCGGGTTGCTCAGGAACTTCCTGAAATCTCGTGTGAATATGGCAACGGCGCTCCGTATCAGGGATATCACGATACCTGCCTCCTGTCAATGCTGGGCGCCTCGCATCCGTTTCCGTTGCCACCGTCCAGCCCCTTCCCGGTTACATAGATAAAAACGTCCTCCAGCGAGGGTGAGCGGATCGAGATCGAGATTATGGGAATCGCGTATCGCTCGAATACGGCGATAATGGCTGGAAGCACCCGGCTGCCGTTTGTCGCCGAAATGGTAATATTATGCTCAATGACCGATACGGCATTAACGAGACTGACGTTCCGAATCGCCTCTTCTGCTAGCGGGTCCATATGGTTCACGCTTATCTCGATGAGGTCGCCGGCCGGGATCAGTTTTCTGAGGTTTTCCATGGTGTCAAGGGCAATCAGGCTGCCGTGATCCACAAACGTAATCCGGCCGCAGAGCTTCTCTGCCTCATCCATGTAATGGGTGGTGAGAATTATCGTCGTGCGCTCAGCATTGAGCATCAGGATCTGCTGCCAGACCTCCCTGCGGGCCTCGGGATCGAGACCGATGGTGGGCTCGTCAAGGAAAAGGATGAGCGGTTTATGGATGAATGCCCGGACGATCTCTAACTTGCGTTTCATACCCCCGGAGAACGTGCTCACCGGCATGTATGCGCGATCGGCAAGGCCGGCCATGTTTAAGAGTTCCATGATCCGGTCCGGAAGGATATTTTCCGGGACGTTCTGGAGTTTGCCGTAGAATTCGAGGTTCTGGTACGCGGTCAGTTCGTTGTCGCTTGTGTAGTTCTGGGGACAGACACCAATGATGGCCCGGATCTTCTCGGGATCCTTTGTGATATCATAGTTGTTGACAAATGCGTTTCCCGAAGTTGGGGAAAGTAGGGTCGTGAGAATCCGGATAAGTGTGCTTTTCCCTGCGCCGTTTGATCCGAGGAGGCCGAAGATCTCCCCTTTCATGACCTCAAAGGAGATATCGTTTACAGCAATCACGGTCTTTGTCTTGTTCCTGAATATTTTGGAGAGGTGGTCGATACGGATGATGGCCGTTCCATCCGCCACTCTATCATCTAATTCCCGTACCAACATCACCCCACTTTGGGCAGGATTTTCGGAACGCCCGCTCTTTATATCATGCACCAGTACCGGGTCTTCGCGTGTAACTTGCGGAACTACAGAACTCATATACCACCAGTTTCACACATAGTCTGGTTACGCAGACTTCCTGAGGCTGCAGTAGCGTTGGCAAACGTGTAGCGGGCGCCGGAAAGGTTAAGCTGCCCGGCAAATTCTGCCACAATTCGGGGAAGACCGGCGTCATAGACCGGAGACACAATCCCAACCCGTTCTGCCAACGGGTTTGTGTCCCCGGTAACGTTCTTCAGCGATGCAATTTGTATTAGCTCGCATCCTCCGATAACCGTGGCAATCTTTTTTGCAGCGGCAAACGAGTTGCCAGTGCCGGTGAAATAATAGATGATGGTCTTCATGGTTTACTTCCAGTTTTCATTTCCCTTAACAAATCCTCTCAACTACTCCTTGTCCTGCACATCGTCCCTATCAGACGCAAACTGCACTTCACTGATCTTGCCCTTCGCCTCCCGATCTTGCAGTAGGCCTACCTTTTTCAGTTCCTCTATGCGTTCGTCAAAAATTGATTCGACCTCGGAGAAGACCTGCCCGAAGATGAGCCGTTCTTCTTCGCTAAGATTGCCGATACGTTCGCTGATCCGCCTAAAGTCTTGTGCATGAAACTGTTCGTGATTTTTAAATGCAATCAGACCCTTCTCGGTCAATTCTAACGAGACCTCCTTTTCGTTGTGGACTCCCCGGATCTTGCGCACAAGTCCACGTTTTGTCAGTTTTGTGATTACCTGAGATGCTGCAGACGGAGTCACACCTAGGACATCTGCTATGATCCTGACATTGTTCTTCGGAGTGCTCCCAATTGCGTGGATGGTATGGATCTCTGAAATAAAAAGTGGTTTATCGATACCGAAATTATAGGGGATGCTCTCCACAATATTCATTTTATTCCGAATCCTGTTCCAGATTTGGAACAGATCTGACGTGGTAAATGATTCTTGTTTCATAACGACCAATTGCTTAAGTTACTTAATGATTTAACTACTAATTAATATTTCGCGCGTCGATTCTGAAAATATTCGAGCCTTGACCAAATTTCTCTCCTTTTCCCAATGGTCTGATCCTTGGCTCCGAACCGTACCTTTACCACCTTGCTTGACAGTGAATGGATACTCTTCGCACTCACCACGTGTTAATAATTAATGAATGATTGTTCAGTATAAAAAATAATATGGTTAGTAGAAATGAAAAAAGTATTTGTAATCAAAAGAAAGATAGGTACACAACTTTATGCCACGAGTTTTTCAAAAATATAAAGAAGAATACAAGGAAGAAGCGAGAAAGAGGATATTAGATGCTGCCTTGGAAGTGGTTAAGAAAAAGGGGTACCAGTCTATCACCCTTGATGACATAGCCGGGGAAGTTGGCGTCACCAAAGGCACGCTCTACCTCTATTTCAGAAACAAAGAAGATCTCTTCAAGAGTGTTTTTTGTGAGATGTCAAAGTCGTTTAGAGAGACAATGGATTATACACTCATCGATAATGATGACCTTGACACAGCTCTCAGATACATGATAGACGGAATCATTACACTTAATAAAGAATTTGGAATTGAAAACAACCTCGCCGTGGTCAGTGATTCAATCTCTGCGGCCGTCCGCGATCCATCCGCAAAGCAACGGTTTATCGAAATGTTCACGCGCAATGTACAGAGTTTTGAAAATAGCGTGCGCGTTTTCCAGAGGAAAAAAATGATACCGGAAACTGTTGACGTGAGGGCAGCAACGAAAGGGATGATTGCCCTCATAGGCGCTGTTAAAATCATGATCTTCCTCGGAGAGGATGATATTGAGATCAAAGAATGGTGGATAAACTCGGTGAAGAAATTGCTTGATGTGCCAGTAAAGGGATGAGTGTATGGTATGGATGTTCTGGCCCATAAACGAGACTTAAAGAAAATGGCTACATCATAGTCGATATCTGTCTAGTATTTAAAAAAATCACGACCCCTCACCAGAACAGGTTTTTGCGAAAATTGTGGTAGTAAGGTGTTTACACCGTTTTTTAGCGAATATATCGTCTTCGTATTATTTGCCAATGATGCGTTGATTTTTTATTTTTACTGACGGCACGATAAGTGACCCGACCGCTCTGGATTCTTTACCGAGACCGACAATCTCTTTCTGCATGGAAAAGACATTTCCCGACAGCATGGCGCTCCGGACAGGTGCTCCGTACTCCCCTCCTTCTATCAGGAATGCGTTGGAAAGCTCCACCGAGAAATCGCCACTCATCGGGTTTGCGGTATGCGCCCCGACAACGTTGTGGACGTAAATTACCGGCTCATCATCTACAGCACTTCGTTTGCCGTCCACGATGAAATTGTGATGGCCGATAGCGGGCGATCCTGCAAAGCCCCCACGGACTGCACTTGCAGTACTCTGTTTTCCGAACCGGTAGGCTGTCTTGAGATCGTAGGCAAATGCCTCAAGAATGCCATCCCTGATAAAATCAACCCTTCTTGTCGGTGTGCCCTCGGCATCCCATCGGACACTCCCGTTCGCACCGGGCAGTAGCGGATCGTCGTACATGCTAATCCCGGTGTCCGCGACAACCGTTCCAACTGAATCTGCAAGACGTGAGCGGCCTGCATGGACGTTTCGTCCACTCAGGGAGGGGATGAACACACTATCAAGAAGTTCAGCATATGCCAAGGGTGAAAGCAGAATGTCATAGTCACCGGTTGCCATATCCTTTCCGCCGGCAGACTCCCGGGCATAAAATGTTGCTCTTTCACCTACTTTTTCCGGATCCACTTTTTCCAGGCACCAAGAGTGATCGAATTCATATCCGGTCGACTGTTCGTAAATTGCCTCAAGGGAGAGCGATACTCCCGTGTGCCGATCAGAGTATGCCACCTCGTTGCTATTGGCAAATACCACCGTTACCTCGGAAAGGGCAGCTGAGCCTGCTGTTATTTCTGCCTGATGTTTCCGGGCGCCTTCAAGCATGGAATCGAGCAGGTCACGGGCAACCAAAGGTTCGACTGTTACCTTAGGATCAAAAGAGAGTGGCGATGGATCGAGAGGTTTAGAACCAGGCAACCCACCCCACTCCTGTGGTGTAGCAAGGGAGGTACTGGCAATTGCAGCACTGAGACATTCACGCCACTGGTCCGGATCGTTGGAACTCGACGATCCGATCCTTCCCTGGTGGATAACACGGATGCCAAGACCAAGGTCCATTGATGTGGTGGCAAGATTAACCCGGGTTTTTTTCAGGTCTGCAGAAACCTCGGTACCGTGCAGATAAAAAACCTCAACTTCGTCAACCCTCTTCTGGCCCTCCTTGATCAGTTCATCAATCCATTCCACTGCCACCCACCACCGCATTGAGAAGAAGGATAAAGGGAGCCCCATCGCTGACCGGGACGCTCTGTCCCCCCTTCCCACAATATCCCGGGCTCATCTTCCGTTTGTCACCGCAAAGCGCTATCCCATGGAGCGTTTTGAGTATCTCACCGGAGAGCGAGACATCCCTCACCATTGTCGTACATTCCCCGTCTTTTACCAGGTAACCGTATTCCGCGTTGAACTGGAATATGCCTCTGCCAGGATCAACCTGCCCGCCCCGCGACCCCTTGAGAAGGACGCCGTTATGACATTCCTCGAAGATCTCGTGTTCGGTCGCATCGCCTGTTTCGATGAACGTGTTGCTCATCCGCACGAGTGGAGGTTCGCCCGGCATTGCACGAGCGTGACCTGGCATGCCATTACCGACAGCGGCAAGCGATTCCCGGCAGTGAAGGAACTGGTTGATTACTCCCTTTTTTATGATCTCTGTCCTCCGGACTGCGACACCCTCGGCATCCACCGGTTCGAAACCGAACTCGTGGATACCCGGGTCATCGATTATCGTAAGCTTGTCATCCCCGATCTTTTGGCCGGTCCTCCCCTTCATGACCGAACTGCCCTCATTCACAAGGTCGCCTTCACTCGCATGTCCGACCGCTTCGTGGGCAAATACGCCAGCAAGTTCCGGGTCGAGCACCGCGTGCATCTTTCCCCCTTTTACCGTCCCGGCATCGAGCAGTGCAACCGCGATACCCGCTGCTTTTTTCCCGGTCTCCTGCTGGTGCCTGAGGTTAAAACCGTGGATCGAATGTTCCCTCTCGTAGCCCATCTGGACGTTCCCGTTCCGGGAAGCGACCGCAAGGATGTTGAACCCTGATCTGCAAATCTCGTACGAATGCTCGTTCCCGGAGCTGTCGGAGAAGTGTATCTGCTCAAACCGTTCGAGATAACTTGCCCTCCGGTTAATCACCAGCGGACTTTTTGCTGCCTGCTCAATCTCCCCGAGCAACGCTGATTTTTCTTCGATGCTCACGCTGCGGGGATCTTCCTGCATCCGGGGAACCGCAAGGACACCCGTCGGCGCGTCTCCAAGGTTTACCACTTCCTGGGTGATACTGGCAAGCCGGGCTGCAGACTCGAGAAGGTCATCAAATTTTTTGCCCTGGTCTGGCGAATAATTATCAATCTGGAGAACCCCCCAGCCGGCAGAACCAAGTACCCTCAGCACTGCTTTATTAAAAAAAGAGGATCCGGCTGATTCGATCACACCGTTATCGATATCGATATGAGTAACCTGCCCGGTCACATGACGGAGATCGTAGTATTTAACGCCAGTCATCGAACTCAGGCCACGGTCTGGTTGATCGCAGGAACATCCGGAAGCAGTGCCGTTGACCTGATTGCCATTTTCTTGAGTTTGGTAAGGAAGCTCTCGGCATTCTCCGGAACAAGAGCGTACTTGAGAACATCTTCAATGGTATCCACAGGTATGACCGTAACCTGGGATTTGAACCGTTCTTCGATCAGTACATCAGCGATGTTCATCCTGGGAATGAGCACAGTCTTGATCCCTGCTTTTGCTGCAGCCTCGATTTTGTACGTCACGCCGCCAACAGGAAGAACGTCTCCACGGACAGAGAGGGACCCGGTCATGGCGATATCCTGTCGTACCGGTATCCCTTCTATCGCGCTGACCACTGCCGTAGCAACACTGACGGATGCAGAATCTCCCTCAACACCCATATACGTACCGATGAACTGGATATGGATATCGATGTTCTTGACATCCTTGCCCGTGAACTTCTTCAGGATCGCGCTGACGTTTTTGATTGACTCCTGAGCGATCTCCTTGAGCAACCCGGTCGCTATTACGGTACCGCTAGCACCCTGCGCCGGAGTCACTTCGGCCATGATGGGAAGGACGGATCCTGCATCGCTACCGGTAACTGCCAGTCCGTTCACACGCCCGACCCGGGTGCCTTCGACTACCGTCATCTCGTATTCCCTGAGATGACGAGTGATCTCGTCCGAGACCTGATCTTCGATCGACCGTGCAGTCTTCTTTGCGGCGATTACATGGTTTGCCATAGTAATTTCCGCACCTTCCTGCCGTGCGATATCCCCTGCGACACGGATAAGCCCTCCCATATCCCGCAATTTCAGGGTAAGGTGGCCTTTTCTGTTTGAGCGCCGCTGGGCCTCGCGGATGATTTCATCGATGGCGCTCTGATCAAAGTGCGGGATCTTTCCATCATTTTTCACTTCCTGGGCGATAAACCGGATATATTTCTGCCTGTTCTCCGGGGTATCCTCCATATTTTCGGCCATGTATACTTCATATCCGTAACCCCGGATTCGGGAGCGGAGGGCGGGATGCATTCCCTGGATTGCATCAAGGTTCCCTGCAGCGATCATCACAAACTTGCAGGGTACCGCCTCGGTTCTGACCATTGCGCCGCTCGATCGTTCGCTCTGGCCGGTGATGGGGAATTCCCCCTCCTGGAGAGCAGTGAGCAAATTCTGTTGGGAGTGAGGGTCGAGGGTGTTGATCTCATCGATAAACAAAACTCCATTGTTCGAACGGTGAATCGCTCCCGCCTCTACCCGATCGTGCGCCGGTGTCTCCAGCCCACCGCTCTGGAACGGATCGTGGCGCACATCGCCAAGAAGAGCACCTGCATGCGAGCCGGTTGCATCGATAAACGGGGCTACGTTCTTTGTATCATTGGAGACGAGCAGCTTGGGCACCATCGCCTCCTCCCGCGGGTTGCTGTACCTGAGGGCGATGAACACGAACGCCGCCGCCAGGATGCCGAAGAGGAGACTATTGATGATGATGGAGTACCCGATGATGCCGATGATGAGGAGCATCAGGAGTGTGTTCCTGAACTGGGTCTTCTTCTTTGCCTCGGCTTTGTGGGCTGCGACGATCTGTTTCCCGCGCCCACCTGCAACAGTTCTGACAATCGGATTGTTCGGATCGTCGGAGTTCGGGTAAACAAGGATATCCTGCAATTCCTCTTTGGGCAGAAGTTCAGCCATCGCCTTTGCCAGCATCGATTTCCCTGTTCCCGGGCTCCCGATCATCATGACATGCCGGCGCTGGATTGCAGCCTTTTTGATAACATCAACGGCACGTTCCTGACCAATAACCTGATCGATCAGCTTTGCCGGGACTTCAATCTGGGATGACGTCGCAGCCGGGACTGCAGTACTCGCCGCTACCGGTGCGGAGTCGGGAGAAGCACTTTCAGATTTAGTCTCTTCCGGGGGCTGTATCTGTTGATCTGCGATTTCCATTGCGGGATATACCTCTTTTTCCCTTGGAGTTTTCATATAATTTGTCTCATGATAGTTTAAGTACTTTCAGCTGATCGCACCGGCTGCCTTACGCCAGATTGAGGGATGTTCCATAATGATGGCATCGCAGAAAAAATACAATATCTCGTATGGCGCATCTTCTTGATGAAACACCGGCAGGATAAACTGCCCGCCACCTGCAAGGAACGGTACCATGAAAGTGATATGTACTGAAAAATCCCAGATTCTTGCCACCAGCCTCGCCAGGGTGCTGAAGACAAACGTCGTTGAGGTTAGGTATTCACGGTTTCCTGACGGGGAACTCTATCTTGCCGCGAGTGAGCTTGACGATGAAACCGTCATCGTAGGGAGCATTGTTGACAACGATGCACTTGTACAGCTGCTTCTCCTGATCGATGCCTGTGACAACTCGACAAACCGGCTTGTTATCCCATATATGGGATATGCACGACAGGATAAGAGGTTCAAACCCGGGGAGCCTATCAGCGCACGGGCCGTTGCACGGGTATTCAGCACCGGGGTGTCGGAGATTATCACCATCAATATCCACGAAAAAGAGGTTCTCAAATACTTCCCAATAAAAGTCCAGGATATTTCCCTGGCCAAGGATATCGGTGCATACATAAAATCCCTCAATCTTTGCGATCCGCTCATCCTGTCACCGGATGAAGGAGCCCTCTCCTTTGCTGAGGAGGTTGCATCTGCTGGCGGCTGGGATTGCGATCATCTCGAGAAGACCCGGCTGAGCGGTACAGAGGTGAGGATGGCACCCCGGAAGCTCTGTGCCGCATCCCGTTCCGTATTCATCGTGGATGATATCATCTCAACCGGGGGTACAATCGCTACTGCAGCAGGTATGCTGTACCAGCAGGGAGCACAGGACGTTTATGCTGCCTGCGTACATGGGGTTTTTACAAGCGGAGCATACATCCATCTGACCGGAGCAGGTGTCAAGGAAGTGATATGCAGCGATACCATCGAACGTGGGTGCAGCAGAATCTCTGCAGCAAACCGGATTGCAGCAGCACTCAGGAAATGCTGAGCATTGACGGGTTCGGTGGAGCCAGGAGGAAGTTCGGGAAGCGGGTGCTTCCCGCTGAAATAATCGATAGGATGAGAGCCCGCCAACTTCTCACCGAAGTTCATCAGCAGGGAAACACGGAGTTTTCTGCATGAAAGCCGTCCTCGATTCAAGCGTTTTCTTCTCAGATTGTCCGGTTACCGGAGAGCTCTATACCACACCTTCAGTTGTTGACGAACTCAGGGATCTCCGGTCAAAAGGGTTATTCGAGCGATACTGTGCAGATGGCCTGAAACTTGCATCTCCTGAAAGAGAGAGCATTGAACGAGTGAGAACTGCTGCGATAAAAACAAAGGACGCGGGGATAATTTCCGATACCGACTGTGACATTCTCGCCCTCTCCCTCGATATGGGTGCAGTCCTCTATACTGATGACTTTGCCATCCAGAATGTTGCCAGTATTCTTGGCGTAACAACGGTACCGATCCATCAACGGAAAGCGAGGAGGATCCACTGGAAGTACCGGTGCACTGGTTGTGGAAAATATTTTGAAATAGATGGGGAATGCCCAATCTGCGGCTCAAGTATTAAAAGAAAACTTAAATAGCTGCCGGCGAATCTTTTTCCATGTCTTCCCTTGACGATCTGATCGGAAGGGCAAAGATGCTCCTTGCCGAGGGACATAGTCCGGGTCAGATTGCCGATGAGCTTTCTCTCTCCATGGAAACGGTGACTTGGTTGCTCACACAGGCAAAAGGCTCAATAGCACCAAAGGATGTCCATATTGACTGGACCGCGGTCAGCAGCCACGCTTCGCTGCTCGAAGAGACCGCCCTGATGCTTCTGAAGAGATATTATCACCATCAGCAGGGTGACGACGTCTCGTCACCTGCTGCCGATGTCATTGTTGGGATTGCACTTTCCGGCATCCCGCTCGCAACACTCATAGCGGTGCAGGAAGATGCAAAACTTGCCATCTATCATCCTACTAAACAGAACCAGACCGATCATCCCACTGGATCAATTAGTGGAAACTTCGCACCGATCAATAACGAAAGGTGTCTTATCATCGATGACACCATAACCTCTGGCAATACCATGCGTGAAGTAGTAAAGTATCTGAAGAAACACAAAGCGGTCCCGGTCGCGATTTGCGTAATATTCGACAAGCGCGGCATCAAGGAAATTGACGGTGTCCCCGTATATTCTCTCGTTAAAATATCGCGCATTGACTGATCTCTTCCTTTTTCCTACCGCACCATCAGTATGATTTATATAGAAGTTCAATTCCACCTTTTACAACATCGGAGGATCAATTATGCTAGCAGGACAGCCAATTATCATCTTAAAAGAAAATGTAGAGCGTAATTACGGGAAAGAAGCCCAGCGCTCGAATATCGCCGCTGCAAAAGCAATTGCCGGCGCCGTCAGGACGACTCTTGGTCCCCGGGGAATGGACAAGATGCTTGTCGGATCTACCGGAGATATTGTAATCACCAACGACGGGGCCACCATTTTAGAGGAGATCTCAGTTCAGCACCCCGGCGCAAAAATGGTGATCGAAGTCGCCCATACTCAGGATGAGGAAGTCGGCGATGGGACCACTACGGCAGTCGTACTGGTCGGCGCATTGATGGAGCAGGCCGAGAGCATGCTTGAACAGGGCATTCACCCAACGGTCATCGCACAGGGATACCGAATGGGCATGATGAAAGCACTCGAAATAGTCAACAGCCTCTCGTTCAAGGTTGACCCAACGGACCGCAAGACCCTGATGAAGATCGCAGACACTGCGATCACCGGAAAATCTCTCGAGCTGGTCAAGAGCAAACTTGACGGAATCATTGTTGATGCCGTTATGTCCGTCGCTGAGACGACCGATCGAAAGGTCTCAGTTGACGAAGAAGATGTGATGATCAAGAAGCAGAAGGGGCAGTCCATGGACGATGCCGAACTGATCCGCGGCATCGTAATCGACAAGAAGCGCATCAATGAGGGTATGCCCCGTAAGGTTGCCAAGGCAAAAGTCGCCCTGATCGCGACGCCACTCGAAATTACCAAGACCCAGGTCAAAGCCAAGATCAAGATCACTAGTGCCGATCAACTCGCTGCATTCAGCGAACAGGAACGCGACACGCTCAAAAAACTTGCCGACGCGATCATTGATAGCGGCGCAAACGTTCTCCTCTGCCAGAAGGGGATATCGGATCCCGTCCAGTTCTATCTGACAAAGCATGGGATTTATGCGCTAGAAGACGTCCCCGAAAAGGATATGAAATATGCTGCACGGGCACTCCACGCAACTATCGTCAACAAGGCAGAAGCCCTGACCGCCAAAGATCTTGGAACGGCGGAGAACGTGGAAGAGGATTCCGATATCGATATCACCAGAATATCGGGATGCAAGAATCCCAAATCGATTACCATACTGCTCCGTGGCTCAAGCGACTATCTCCTCGATGAACTTGAACGCGCGGTAGTTGATGGAACACGGGTCGTCATGGACGCAATGGAGGACGGTACCTTTGTTGTTGGCGGCGGTGCAGTCGAAACTGAACTCCTGATGAAAATCCGTGATTACGCATCGACTGTCGGAGGGCGGGTCCAGATCGCTATCGAAGCATACTCGGCTGCATATGAGTCCATTCCCCGCACTCTTGCAGAGAACTCGGGATTCAATCCCATCGACAAACTGGTCGAGCTCAAGAACGCCCATGCAAAGGGAAAGAAGAACGGGGGACTGAACGTTTTCACCGGCACTGTCGTGGATATGCTCGCTGAAGGTGTTCTCGAACCGCTCAGGTCAAAACGCCAGTCAATCCAAAGCGCTTCTGAGACGGCGGTTATGCTCATCCGGGTCGATGACATGATGATCACCCAGTCAAAGACTCCAAGCGCCCCACCTGGGATGTAAAGTCGGATTGAATTATTCAAAAACCTCTTTTATAAGCGTTTATTCTCGATATTCCAACGACATCAGATAACTATTAGAGCAATTGATGAAAAAAATAAGAGAACCGGTTGCCGAGGTAGTCTAGCCCGGGAAGGCGGTAGCCTCGAAAGCTACTGGCGCTTCGCGCCTCGGGAGTTCAAATCTCCCCCTCGGCGTTCTGACCGAGTGTTAAGGTCTAATCCCCTTTTGGGGATCAATTTGCTCGTATTTTCCTTATCGTTTTTTGTAGTGAAAATGATGATCCTGATTGACTAGTAGCTCAAAAAAGGGTTCTGTCAAGTCTGCGGGAGGTGAGAAACATTTTTTAACGTAGTATTTGTCACAATTCCCGAAGACTGTATAGACCCAATTAACAGAAACCCTTTATAACAGAACCCTTTATAATGCAAAGCTAAAGAAATACCATAGAGAAATTTTTACATACCGTGGTGAGTCAAATGGATAATGGTATATTTCTTTTATTGATCACCAGTATAACCTTTTTTGCTTTCGGAATTGTTGTTTTTTATCATAATAAGGAAAGTTCGTTAAACAGAATTTTTTTATTGCTCTGTCTTGCTGCCTCTTGGTGGGCCTTCTCAGAATTTATGCTTCATCAGTCAGAAAGTTTCAATTCAGCTTTTTTTTGGTTGAAATTGACTGCATTCTGGACGTTTGTTCCTGCAACTCTGTTTCATTTCATGGTGATTTTTACCAAGAGCCGGCACCGATTGGGAAGGGGATGGATTTTCCTGATCTACGCTCCTGCAGCATTTTTTTGTGGTCTTGAACTTTTTACCAGTCTGATAATAGCCCAGCCAATAATGGAATACTGGGGTTATACTTACGGCTATTCGGAAAATTTTTGGCCATATCTCGTAGAGCAGCTTTGGACCTATGGGCTGTTTTTTGGCTCAATGGCCCTATGTTTACTCAATTATTTCCGGACAACGAGTAAAAGGCAGAGACAGCAGGCCAAATACATTTTAATCGGAGTCATTTTCCTTGTATCTGCAGGTTTTATTCCTCAAGTGGTTCTGCCAGCCTTCCAGATCGAGATTCCGGAGATGACTTCGATCTTTTTTCTTGGTTTTGGCGGAATTATCGGCTATACGATCTGGAGATACAAACTTTTAATTATCAGTCCAGAAACCGCGGCTGACAATATTATCTCGACCATGCCAAATTCGCTGATCCTGCTTGATGCAGAGGAAAATATCGTTGTCATGAATATGGCAACAAAGAATATGCTGGGGTATAACGATGAATATCTTGGTCGCCCAATTCGTCTTTTGTTCTCAGATGAGACAGAAAAAAGCAAAATATTAGGGCAAATTGCCCAAAAGGGATTGATATCAGATTATGAAACAGTATACCGGGCGAAAGACGGGAAGGCTATACCGGTCATATTCTCGGGATCTCAAATAAAGGATATCGATGGCAACACTGTTGGAATTGTCTGCGTCGCACTGGATATTACCGAGAGGAAAAGGATAGAAGAGACATTAAACCGTGCAACAAAGAAACTGAACCTTCTTAATATTATCACTTTTTCTGATATCCAGAACGCGATCTTTTCCCTCCGTGGATATCTTGAACTAGAGAAAGAGATTGCGACAGATGAAAAAATGCAGCAGTTCTTGAATGAACAGAAAAAGATTGTTCAAAACATCGAAGAATCCCTGAAATTTGCCAGTCAGTATCAGAACCTTGGATTAAAGCCACCTGCCTGGCAGAGCATCCGCCAAACTTTCCTCTACGGAATTTCGCATCTTGATCCCTCCAAATTGTCCCGGAAACTTGATGTTGATGGACTAGAGATTTATGCTGACCCATTACTTGAAAACGTCTTTTTCACTCTTGCTCAAAACGTGATCCTCCATGGAAAAACTGCCACAGAGATTGTTGTAGGATATCATGAAAATGCGGATGGGCTCACGCTTTTCTTTCAGGATAATGGCATGGGGGTTCCAGATGACATGAAAGAAAAAATTTTTGAACGAAGAAACATGAAAAAGCAAGGTATGGGGCTTTACCTTGCACGAGAGATCTTGTCCATCACCGGGATTGCCATGACCGAAATAGGCACTTATGGGAAAGGTGCCCGGTTTGAGATCATGGTGCCAAAAGGGGCGTTCCGGTTCAGTAAAAACAATAATCTTTAACTCGCCCCCTCGGCGTAAGGACACGGGTTAAGGATCGAAGTAATGATCCTGATAATGCTATACTTGGCCAGAATCGCAAAATACGACCAAATCACCCATTATCTGAGAATAGAATAACCCGAATTATTGATTAATTGTTGTTTTCAAAAATAATATATAGTAAATATTCATAGTATATCTCTCAGCAATGACGGAATTCTATAAATAGAGAAAACGCGTCAAAGAAATCTGAGTGAAAAGGTTGGTGAAGGAATATGTTCAGGATAAAGAAGAACAAGCCACAGATATCCCCTGATGCCCGGTCTTTTCGCGTTATACGACGTCTCAATCTCAACCGGACTTACATGCCATTGAAAATCGGGGCGATCGTTGGATATATTATTCTCGGCATGCTGTCTGCATCAACATCTATGTTTGGAATCCTCGTTGGAGCAATGCTCCGCATCGTGGGATTATAACACCGATATATCTTTTCATTTTTCTTCCTGGGGCCATTTAAAAATATGTGAGGGCCCCTAAAAGATCCGTACAATCGTAAGGATTACGGATTTGTTCCTATACCAAAGTATATGATCAGTAACTTACCGAAAAAATAAGTGCATGATCTGAAGTCTGGTTACACAACAGTTACGGATCCCTGCATGGACGGGTGTATCATACTGGAATAGTTGTACACCCCGGCCTGGTTAAATATCTGGGTCCACGATTCTCCTGTAGTGAGAACCTGCGATTTCAGACCGTTGTTGATCTGCAGCCGCTCAACCCCTTGCTCTTCGTTTGTCCATCGCACGGTCGTTCCGGCGTTCACGGTGATATCTGCCGGGTTGAACGCATATCCGGTGATCACGACGGCATTACCTGATTCCATGGGGGTTGACTCTGGCGTGATGAACAGAGTCTGAGCAGGTGTCGGTGCCGGTGTGGAGGCAATAGTCGTCGGGGGGATCGGTACAGATGTCGGAGGAATTACTGCCGGCTGTACCGGGGCCGGTTGGGAGCACCCGGCTGCGAGAGCGAAGATGATGACTAGGGTGAGGATAACAGCAACTGTTCTCATACTAGTACCTCAATTTTTTACTAAAAATACATAGATGTTTTCCCAATCAAATTCTTTATTTTGAGGAGAGTTCCCCAGCACACGTCTATTAGAACGGGTTATGCTGGATTGATTTTCCCCTATCCCTCCAGACGTTTGACCTCCGAGGGAAGCAGAGAGATTTGGGCGTTCCTCAATGCATTCATGAACTCTTCGATATGGTAGTAATCCGAGAGAACCATCTCGCGGAACAGGAAGTCCGGTAAGGCATGAGCAAATTTCCAACCTTCTGTTGGGAGCACCGGGAGAGCAGCCCCGATCTCTGATATCCCCATTTCCTGGATCCCGTTAATCACTTCCATAATCCGATCGCCGGCACCTTCTTTTCCCACACGCGTGACTTTTACGATGAAATCCGTGTAACTGACCTGAACCAGTTTCCCGAGCCGGTTTTTGAGGAGCAGGGTCAGTATGCGGTTGAACTGGTTTCCCTGTAACGAGAAGATGATTACTTCATTTCCCCTCTTACCATTGCGTTCGACAACATAAATGCCCTCATTTCCCACTCCTCGCAGGATTCGTACGAGAACAGATCCGAGGATCTCCTGTTCAGGGGCACCAAGAGGAAGACCTGATCCCCCGTTTGCATGGATCTTCTGGACCTTCCTGCAGATCAGCGGTGAGAAACCCGCTGCCTCTCCGGTCCAGAAAATTCGAGACCGGTCCGAATCCGAGGGCACTACTACCACCATATTATGTCCCTCATCACACTTCACCATCGACCAGTTCCGCCCGCCAAGCGAGATCTCCCCGGAGTCCCGGCTATTGACAAATCGGGCGTCGAGTTTTCCCACGACTTCGCCGTCCGGGGTCACGGCACGGTACTCCCCGCCACCGTTTATCACTGAATAGAGGTCCTTCCAGTTGGACCTTCCGAATTCCCGCTCGGCAAGGGTCCCGGGCATCACCATTTGACCATCCGTTGTGATGTACCCTTCCTGAATGAGGTGGATAAGGATCCGGTCCATCACCGGCTGCTGAATGGATGCAAAGACAGGGTGGGAGAGCACCGAGCGTGCGAGCTGCCTGCGGGTTGCCCGGGGATGGGTGTGAAGGTAGAGGAATATCTGCTGGAGTAGGACGTTGAAAGGCTTTTTTGGCGGTACCAGATTCTCCACTTCTCTCTGCATGGCGCACTCGATTATCGCGGTACTGCATAGCAGCTCACAGGAACTCGTCAGGATCCATGCCACATATGCTGCGATCTCCCGACGACCACTCCTTCCCATGCGCTGGAGGAATGATGAAACCGATCCGGGAGGACCGACCTGGACAACAACATCAAGATCGCCAATATCAATTCCAAGCTCAAGTGTGCTTGTGCAGATGATGCAGGCTCCTCCTTCCGATGCGAAGGCTGTCTCCGCAGCCTTCCGGGTTGCCAGTCCAAGGGATGAGTGGTGGATATGGAGGTTTGGTACCCTGCCGCCAGCCGCTTTCATCAGTTTTTCCGCCTCCGACCTGCTGTTGACAAACACCAGCGCCTTTTTCCCGGTGACTATCCGGATAAGGGCATTATTCCTCCTGATCTCGTCCGGCTCCACGACAAAGAGAAACCGTTTCTCTTTTTTAATTGCCGGAACAGTGACAAGTTCAGCACCGTGGCGGTTTTCGCAGAGCCAGGCCAGCACTTCGTCCGGGTTCCCGGTTGTCGCCGAAAGCCCGATCCGCTGGACATTTCGTTTCGTGATCCGGTCCAGCCGGTCCAGCAGGACTTTCAAGTGGACCCCCCGCTCGGTCTCGACAAAGGCATGGAGTTCGTCTATGATAATGGTCCTGACATGCCGGAGATCTGCTGATAGTGTATTTTCCTGAAGCAGCACCTCGAGTGACTCAGGAGTAATCATGACGAAGTGGGGAGGTTCACCATCCTTCCATGACCTATCCCCCCTGGCAACATCCCCGTGCCACTTCATGACTGACAGGGATGTGGGTATGCAGAACGTTGAAAACCGCTCTTCCTGGTCGTTGATCAGGGCTTTCAAGGGAGAGATGTAAAGACAGCTCACACCGGACCTTCCGTGTTTGAGGATGTCATCCATCACCGGGATGAGGGCGGCCTCTGATTTTCCGCCAGCGGTCGGGGCAACAACAAGGACATCGCATCCTTTTACCACAGCGGTATATGTCAGTTCCTGCACCTCACGAAGCTCGGTCCAGTCCAGCCGCTGGGCAAGCACCTGCTGGAGGGATTCGTGGAGGGAGGAAAATACAGAGGTCACAACAGTACTACAGCGTTGTGCCTCGCGTAATATGGTCTTTCCGGCTCCAGATTGGCAGAACCGGCCTTCCGGTAAGAAACTTTTTTTCCTTTCACGGTGGAGACATAACCATGGATCTCGCAGAAAGAAAATGCACAACCTATAGGGCAGGATCCCCACCGCTGACCCGGAAGGAGACGATCGAGTTCCTCAGCAAGGTGCCGGGCTGGTCGCTTGACAGTGGACACCTTTCCCGCACCTTCGATTTGGGTGACGCCACGAAATGTATAGATTTTCTGAATGATGTCATGAATGTCTCGACCCAGGAGGGACACATTCCCGATATCTGCATGAAGGAGTCGAAATATGTCGAGATCTCGTACTATACCTATCCCGCGGGTGGCCTGACTCTCAATGATTTTATTATGGCCGCAAAGTTGAACGCGAAAAACAGCGGCAAGTAATTTTCCGGATATTTTTTTTCTTCACTGTTTTGCTGAAGCAATCATATATTCCGGAACACCATTCTGAGGTTTCGGATCTTTTCTCAAAAACGGGCGAAACCTATAAAAATTATTGATCCTATTGGGTAGCTCTAGTAAGGTAATTGCGATCCCTGATTATGAGTGATCGCAAGGTGCAACTCCATGGTCGAAGTATCCTATTTGGTTGCATTCGGTGCCGGGATTGTTTCGTTTCTCGCACCTTGTGTCCTTCCATTGGTGCCGGGGTTTCTTGTCTATCTTGCCGGCACAACGGTCAGAGAGGGAGCCGCGAAACGATGGGATATCCTTGCCGCGAGCATTCTCTTCGTCGCCGGGTTCTCGTTTGTCTTCTCCATTCTCGGTGTCCTGCTCAATACGGTCCTGACATCGGTAGCTTCCGATGTGCAGGTGTGGCTGTCCCGTGCCGGAGGATTGATCATCATCTTTTTCGGCTTGTATCTGACCGGGCTGATCCGTGTCAGCTGGCTCGATAAGGAGTACAAATTCCGGGTGACCGGGATCAAATCGAAATACGTTACCGCTTTCCTTTTCGGTGTCGCGTTTGCCGTCGGATGGACACCCTGTGTCGGGGCGGCACTGGGGGCGATTCTCGGGCTTGCAGCGTCGCAGCCGTCGCTCGCATTTACCCTCCTGCTGGCATACTCCCTCGGTCTCGGCCTGCCCTTCATCATCACCGGGCTCTTTGCATCGCAGGCGGTCGCGTGGATCGATAAGTACTCCCGGGCCCTGGAATATATCAACATCATCTTCGGCGTTCTGCTTATCATACTAGGGATTCTGATCTTCACCCAGACGCTTGGACTCGTCGCTGATCTGACCATGATCAATGGATATCTTTTAGGGAGTTGACTGATGGAAAAAAGAACACTTGTACTGATAATTGCGTTGATTCTCATAGCGGGGGCTATTGTTTACCTGCAGCAGTTCAGTCCGAACAGATCCTATACGGGAACGTCGGTAGCGCCGGGAGGCCGGACCGCAATCAATGCTGAAAAGGCGAAGCTCTACCCGTACGCAAAAGAGATCGCGGATCCTTCAGGGTTCGTAAATGTTAACAATATTAGTATCGGGAGCTTGATCGGCAAGGATGTCATACTTGTGGATTTCTGGACATACAGCTGCATCAACTGCGTGCGCACGATCCCTTACCTGAACATGTGGTACTCGGAATACCATGATCAGGGCCTTGAGATTATCGGCGTCCACACCCCGGAGTTCCAATTCGAGCACGACATTAATAATGTCCGGATGGCCGTAGTGAAATATGATATAAAATACCCGGTCATACTCGACAACAATTACGCGACATGGGATTCATACGGCAACCAGTACTGGCCCGAGGACTACCTGATCGACATTGACGGCTTTATCGTCGACCGACAAATCGGGGAGGGCAACTATAACACCACCGAAACGGAGATCCAGAACCTTTTACGAGAGCGGGCACAGGCGCTTGGAATCCAGGTTAAAATCTCCAACACGACATCGACACCTGAGAACGCCGTCAGCGTTGATTTCTCCCAGGTCGGCAGCCCGGAGACGTACTTCGGATCTGCACGGAACCAGTATCTGGGGAACGGAAAACAATCAGTGAACGGGATGCAGACATTGGTGGTGCCTGGTTTGATCTCCTCTAATACACTCTACCTCGGAGGGACCTGGAACTTTACCGACCAGTATACTGAGACCACGGGAAACAACAGCATTGTCTTCCAGTACAATGCGAAGAATGTCTATTTTGTCGCGAGCGCAGCGAATATCACGAACGTTACTGTCCTGGTGGACGGCAAACCAGCCGGCGATATCGCTGGACAAGATGTCTCCGAAAGCGTTGCCATGATCAGTGACGAGCGGTTGTATCAGCTCGTGGCAGGGACGGATTATGGAGTGCATACACTGGAACTTGACATCCCGCAGCCGGGACTGCGTGCGTATACGTTTACGTTCGGCTGAGGAGGGAGAGATACCATGGGAAGTAATCTAATGAAAGCAACGTTTGCAGGCGGCTGCTTCTGGTGCATGCAGCCGCCGTTCAGGATGACCGCTGGTGTGACAGATTCTGTCGCCGGGTATGCCGGTGGTACGAAACCGAACCCGACGTACGAAGAGGTCTCGTCAGGATCAACAGGATACCTCGAAGCTGTGCAGGTAACGTACGATCCGGAGAAGGTCACGTACGAGAAACTCCTCGACGTATTCTGGCACCAGATCGACCCGACCGATTCCGAAGGCCAGTTCGCGGACAAGGGATCCCAGTACCACACCGCAATCTTTTACCACGACGACGATCAGAAACGGATCGCGGAAACCTCGAAGAAGAAGCTGAATGAATCCGGGAAATTCACCAAACCGGTAGCAACAGAGATCCGGCCGTATACTACCTTCTACCCCGCTGAGGATTACCACCAGGACTATGCGACGAAGAAACCCCGGGAATACGGGATCTACAAAACACTCTCGGGTCGTGAAGCGTTCATCGGGAAAACGTGGGGGAAAGGGAGTAAGGTCACGATCTATTCAACACCCCACTGCCGCAACTGCCATGAGATAAAGGAATTCCTGAAATCGAAGAATGTGGATTATACCGAGATCAATATGGCAGCCGATCAGGCAGCAGCGCAGATGGTCGTTGAGAAAACCGGGTACATCGGCGCCCCTGTTGTCCAGATCGGGGATGAGTTCATCATCGGGTTCGACCGGAAGAAAATTGAGAAACTGCTGAAAGAGATTTTGTCCTGATTTCTTTTTTGCAATCCCCGGGGTGCATAAAGCATCTGCCGGGTAAAACAAACCTATAGGATTTATTTAAGGTTGAACTTCTGGACTATTTTTTGCCGGATCGCATCTTTTGGATAGGCACCGATGATCCTGTCCACGAGCTGGCCATTGGAGAAGATCATCATCGCGGGGATCGCTGATATGTTATACTGCATCGAGAGCTTGCGGTTGTCATCGGTGTTGACTTTGGCGAATGCGACTTTCCCGGCGAACTCCTGTGCCAGCTCGTCCATGATCGGCCCGATCCGCTGGCAGGGCCCACACCACTCCGCCCAAAAGTCTACTACTGCGAACTTGTTCGTTTTTATGAATTCCACAAAATGGGTTTCATCGACGTGTACCACGCTTGCCTTTGGAGGTTGTGCCATCTTTTCTTTCAGCTCCTGCATTCGTTTTTCCCGTATTCTGGTTATCTCATCATCCATAACCCTCAATGGTCAAAAAGGTAATTAAACATAATCAAAAAGGGTGTTCGGGGGAGATATTGAGTAAACTATATCAGCGAACGCCGACAATAATATAAACCCTGACTGAAGCGAGGTAGGGTAGTCAGGATATCCCGACGGGCTCATAACCCGTAGATCGATGGTTCAAATCCATCCCTCGCTACTTCTTTTATGTTTTCTTACACCGTTTCCCGGTTCTTATCATTATGTGATCAGGTAATGAGGATCAAAAAAGTATGAACAATAGGGTGGGGCGATCCACTGCCTATCCTTTTCTTGCAGCCGTCACGATGAATGTCCGGTTCTTGTACACAACATCTACATCCGCAAACCCGCACTCGCGAAGCCACAAGAGCTGCAACGACAACTTCTCGTTCCGGTCAAGGTTATTCCGCCTTTTCAGGATCTCCGCGTGCTCTGCCTCACTCAACGGGCCGCTGCTCAGGAACTCATTCCAGTATTCGAGGTTCCGCTCCCGGAAGTACAGAGTCTCCCCATCGGCCTGATCCGCGTTCACAAACATTCCGCCCGGCTTCAGCGCCGCAAATATCCGGTGGAAAAGCCGGCGTTTGTCCTCCGGCGCAAGGTGGTGGATTGAGAGCGCTGAGCAGATGATATCATACGGTCCACCGAAGTCCGATACAGAATAATCGCTGACAACGTACCGGATATTTTCCCGGTCTGCAAACCGCTTCTTAGCCACATCGAGCATGTTCTCCGCAATATCCAGCAAGGTCAGCGTTGCACCCGGGAATTTCTGCAGCATGAGCGCACTGAGCAGACCGGTTCCTGCACCGATATCAAGTATGGACGGGTGCTTTTCTGCCGATTCCGCAGCCCAGACAGCTGCTCCATAGTATTCCCGCATCTGCGGGATCACGTGCTCCCGCTGGGCGTCATACTCATCTGCGAATGCGTTGAATGCGTTTCTGATATGCTCCATAGAGATGTCCCATAAATGTGAGCCGGCATTTACCCGCTCAATCTCTATAGATCATCGGAAGGATTGCAATGTTAAACTATGGATTAAAAGCAAACGAAATCCTGTGTTAAGAGAGCGGTAATGTTACGCTTCGAACGTCCCAAGCTTTGCTTGGTACGTTTTGTCCACGAAATCTATCTGGCAGCTTTTTGCCTTCTCGCCATTGATTGTTATTGGGTAGCAGCCGGTGAGGCAGCCGGTGCAAAGATCGTCACGGTCAAACCCGATCGCCTTGACCAGCTCGTTCAGCGAGATGTGGTGGAGCGATGTCGCGGTTATGCAGTGCCTGACTTCCTCTTCTACCCTGTTGCTTGCGATCAGTTCCTCCCGTGTCGGCATGTCCACTCCGAGGTAACATGGAGCCTTAATGGCCGGGGAACCGATGCGCATATGGACCTCCCGGGCTCCCGCCTCCCGCATCATCTCGATGATGCGCTTGGAGGTCGTGCCCCTGACAATGCTGTCATCAACCAGCACCACCGACTTGTCCTTCAGGTGCGCCGGTATTGGGTTAAGCTTGATCCGGACTGCCTTCTCCCTTTCCCTTTGGGAGGGCATGATAAACGTACGGCCCATGTACCGGTTCTTCATCAATGATTCAACAAACGGGATCTTCGAACGCTCGGCATACCCGATGGCATAGGCAGTCCCGGAATCGGGCACTGAACCGACAGAATCCGCATCGACCGGGTGCTCCTCGTAAAGTTTCTGCCCGATGGTCCGACGGACATTATACACCAGTACTCCATCTATCACCGCATCTGCCCGAGAGAAATAAATGTATTCGAAGATACAATGTGCCCGTTTCCCGGCGATCGCGATTTGGGTGCAGTGAATCCCTTCAGCATCAATACGGATCAGTTCCCCGGGTTTGACATCACGGAGAAACTTCGCGTTCAGAGCATCGGCAGCCACGCTCTCGGACGCGACCATGTACCCGTTCTCCGTCTTTGCGATGCAGAAGGGTTTGATCCCCAGCGGGTCACGAAAAGCGTAGAGGATTCCATCAATCATCATGACAACCGAATACGACCCTCTGAGCTTCCGCATGCAGAAGCTGACTGCGTCCTCGACGCATCCCGAATTACTGATCTCTTCCATGAGGATCTTGGTAATAATCTCCGTGTCCGTCGTGGTAGTGAAGATCTGACCCGCCTGCTCGAACTCGGCACGGAGTTCGCACGTGTTCACAAGGTTGCCATTATGGGCAACGGAGATGAAATGATCCTTGAACTGGAAATTGAGCGGCTGGATATTCTCCGGAAGATTTGCACCTGTTGTTGGATAGCGGACATGCCCGACACCTGCATTACCCTTCAGGCCCGACAGGACATTCGGGGAAAAAACGTCAGCAACAAGCCCCGCACCTTTGAATTTGTGGAGGTTTATGCCGTCAAAAGTGGATATTCCGGCGCTCTCCTGGCCCCGGTGCTGGAGAGCGTACAGGGCATAGTAGAGCTGGATGGATACTTCGCCAGCATCCACGATGCCAACGATACCACACATAGGAAAACTCTAATGCGTCGGGATTTTTGGTCGCTTGGTGGTCCACTTGTAGCTGCGCATCTTTGTGCTTCTGCCAAAACCGCAGGCAGAGCAGACTTTCTTCTGGGCGTGATACGAGATCTTCCCACAGCGCCGGCAGGCGATATGGGTGAACTTGTTCATCTTTCCCATTGATGGAGTGCCTTTTGACATGTTGCTTCACCTTATTGTTCGAGTGATGGTGATATATAGATCACATTATCCCCGCGGACGATGAGTGTACCGACTTTCTGGACCTGCCCATTCTCCACTTCCTCGGCTTTGTCGAGCACGAGGTTCATATGTACGTCATATCCCTGGAGAACGCCCCGTATTTCTCTCCCACCCTTGAGAGATACAATAACGGGCTGACGGTTCAGCACCTGATCCAAAATATCCAACGGCCTTTTGGTCATAATAATACCTGTTACCATCGCTCTGGAGTAATATATGTGGGTGAGCAGGTTACTTAAACATACCGTAAATCCCACCCACCATCAGGCCGGAAGCTCCCTCCCCATTTCCTTTTTTTCCGTGAGGCATATTTTTTTTAACCCGGGATCTGAATCTATGAGCGGACACGATGAAAAAGATAGTCGTAAAAAAACGGCATTCCATCCGCAAGAGTCAGGCGCAGGACCTGCTGGTGCGGCTTACCGATGAGATCGGGGCATCGGCAAAACTGTTTTCCGCGGACATGATCGAGGTCATCGAGACCAATGCAGAGGTCTCGCTCTTCCTTGTCAACAAAAAACCGGTTCTCATGGACAGCGGAAACTGGGTCTTCCCGACATTGAAAGGCGCAGTCCAGTCCCCCTTCCCGGAGCGCAGGGTAGTTGTCGATGCAGGTGCTATTCCTTATGTCATCAATGGCGCTGATGTCATGCGCCCTGGCATTGTCGCGGTCTCTGACGACGTAAAAGCGATGAAACCGGTCCAGATCGTGGATGAACGACATGGGAAGCCGCTGGCAATCGGTATTGCCCTCCTCGACGCGCCCGATATTCGTTCCAGCTCGACCGGAAAGATGGTAAAACGCTTCCATCACGTCGGAGACGAGATCTGGACCATGGAACTTTGAGGCCTTGTTTCCACTCACCTTTATGCGGAAAACCCGTGAAATTCTCATTTTTTTCACGAAAAATCCCGAAAGAACGGCTTCAAAATAGATACTATTAAATAAGTTTCGTCATACAGTTTTTTTATGGTTAAGATCATAGATACCCTTCTTGGAAAGAGTTCCGCGAGCTCGGACGATGATTACATGGAACTCGATCTCGCATCATACGAAGAGCACGGCGGGTCTGCGCCGGCGCTTCTCGTGAAGATCGCCACTATCACCGATCTCAAGGACACTCCCCGGGTAAAGGACGAAGTTTACAGCGGAAATATTGTTATCGTCGATATTTCCCGGCTCAAGATGGACAAAATCTCTTACGAGCGGGTATTAAAGGACCTGAAAGAAGTGGCAAAGGACGTCAATGGCGACATTATCGGTCTTGGCGACCAGCGCTATGTTGTCCTCACCCCGATGTCGGTGAAGATCTCGCGCGATAAGATTGGTGGAGCGTAAGTGCAGACAGTCGTCCCGGGTCCATGTCCCAGCTGCAATAATGAAATAGAATACCTTTACAAAACAGAAAATATTCCCTATTTTTCTGATATCCTTATCATTTCCGCTATATGCCCGTCGTGCGGGTATAAGTTCATCGATACGCAGCTCTTAAAACACGGCGAGCCTGCACGGTATACCTTTTCGGTAGAATCTGAAGACGACCTCGGGATCCGTGTGGTGCGGAGCATGAGTGCCAGCATCGAGATCCCCGAGCTCGGAGTGCGGATCGATCCGGGTCCCTGCTGTCAGGGGTTCGTCTCCAATATTGAGGGTGTTCTCGATCGCATTGAACAGGTCGTGAAGGGCGCACTTTGCTGGGGAACCGATGAAGAGAAGGAGAATGCCGTTGTACTGCTTGCGAATATTGCCCGGGTGAAGTGCGGCCAGTATCCCATATCGCTGGTTCTTGAAGATCCCTGCGGAAACAGCGCAATTATCGCAGATAAAGCCGTGAAAGAGGCATACGAGCCGGAAGAGGAATATCCTGCAGAGTGAGGTCTTGGAACAGTTTTTTTATTTTTTAACCACGGAAAACCGATTGTTTTTAAGAATAGATTGAATGAAAAAATTCACGTTTTACGTTATCTCCATATCCCCGAGCCATACTCCGGCTTCCGATAAAACTTCCCCGACAACCTGTGCTCCTTTCACCATCTTCAGGACTGATGAAACACTCTCATCCGGAACAACGTACGCGTAACCCATGCCCATATTAAAGGTGCGGTACATCTCAGCGATGGATACGTCACCGGTCTTCTGGATCCATGAGAAAATTTCCGGGGGTTTGATCGGGGAGTCAAACCGGAACCCGTGCCCGCTGAGTCGCTTGAAATTGAGGAGACCCCCTCCGGTGACATGGCACATGCCATGAATAACACACGAGGCAGCAACAGTTAAGCTCTCGTGATAGATCCGGGTCGGTGTGAGTAGTTCCTGCCCGATCGTCTTACCGTTTTTCAACTTTGTATCGTAGTCCGCGTACTTGTCAACGATTGCCCTGGCAAGAGAGAGGCCGTTGCTGTGGATACCGGTTGAAGGTACACCAATTATCTTGTTCCCCGGCCGGATTTCTGCACCTGAGATAATTCTGTCCTTCTTCTGCATGCCGAAACAGGTTCCCGCGAGATCGAGGCCGTTGACAAGACCCCGCAGCGACGCAGTCTCTCCCCCGACGATATCGATGTTTGCCAGATGTGCGCCTTCATTTAGTCCGATGCCGATCTGCGCCATCTTTTCTACCGACAACTTGTCGGTCGCGATGTAATCCACGAATGCTATTGGTTCGACGTTCATCACGTACAGGTCGTTGACGTTCATCGCGATGCAGTCGATTCCTACAGTGCTCCAGTCCTGCATCCGGTCTGCGACGAGCATCTTGGTGCCTACGCCGTCAGTTGTCAGGGCGAGCGCCATATCACCGAAATCGATCAGGCCGGCAAAATGTCCTACTGTCCCCATCATGGTGCCGCTGCCCTTCCGGCGGTAGGTCAGGTTCTTTATCAGCGCTTTGATCGCCGTCGCCTCAAGATCGATATCCACTCCAGCTGCCGCGTAAGCGTCCTTACTCATCGCTCTCCTCCGACAACCGGAACTCATCGTGAAGAATCCTTACTGCCTTCGGCCCGTCATCCTGGCTTACGACAAACGAGATGTTGGCCTCTGAAGACCCCTGAGAGATCATCATTACGTTGACTCCGGCATGCCCAAGCGCAGTAAAGATCCTCCCTCCTGTACCCGGTGCCCCGGCCATGCCTGCACCGACAACCGCAACCGCACAGACATCGCGGTTTGCGGTTACTTCCCGTACAACTCCCTGCTTGGTCAGGACGGATAAAGCGTTTACTGCCATGGAGAGGTGCGCTTCGTCAACAATAAGCGAGATATTTGCCTCGGATGACCCCTGAGAGATCATCATTACGTTGACTTCGTGGTCAGCAAGGATCGAGAAGATCGCTTTTGCCACCCCCGGCCTCCCAATCATCTGGGCACCGTTGATGTTGATCGCCGCGACCTTATCGATGTAGGTGAGCGCTTTTACGACCCGGTTATCCCGGTGGCCGTTCCGCACAATAACAGTTCCCGGATGAGAGGGGTTGAAGGTGTTCTTAACCCGGACGAGGATGTTCTTCCGCATCGCCGGCTCAATAGAACGGGGATGCATAACCTTTGCACCAAAATAGGATAATTCCATAACCTCGATGTAAGCAAGGGAGGACATCACACGTGCATCGTTGATCACGCGGGGGTCACAGGTCATGATGCCGTCAACATCGGTCCAGATCCAGATCTCATCGGCATCGATCCCGGCACCGATAATGGAAGCTGAGTAGTCTGAGCCGCTCCTGCCTAGCGTTGTCACAATCCCTTCTTTCGTGCAACCCATAAATCCGAGGACAATCGGGATCTCTTTTCTGAGCAGGGGGCCAAGTCTGCTTTTGATCCGCCCGTCGCTCTCGTGGAGAGCAGTTGATTCCCCGTGCTGCGACGTGGTGAGGATCCCTGCCTCACACCCATCGAGAACGGTTGAAGGTATCCCACGTTGCCGGATAGCAGCACTGAGGATCGGACCGAGCAGCCGCTCACCATAGGAAATTATGTAATCTTTTGAGCGGGGCGTGAGTTCCCGTAGATTGTATACGGCAAACAGGATATTCTGGAGGCTGATGAGCCGTTCCTCGATTATCACTCCCGTCTCGGCAATGAAATCTGGTGCAGCCCCTTCGAGCGTTGTCATATGCCGTGTGCTCAGCTCCTGGATCAGCGGGAGGATAGCCTTGTCATCCTTTGCAGTCGGGAGGGCGTTCGCAATCTCAATGAGCTTGTCCGTGACGCCGCGTTGTGCAGATACGACAACCGCAAGTTCGTCTCCTTCCTTGTGGTGCTTTTCGAGGATGTCCACGACACGCTTGATACACTGGGCATCAGCAACTGAAGTCCCGCCAAATTTCATCAGAAATCTCATGTCTCTCTCACTTTCGGAAGCGCCATTCCATTTATTTATGTAACTATACGATCCACAAAATAATAAGATGCGCACAGATGAGGTCGTAGATTGCCATGTGCTGGTGATCGGGAGCGGCGGAGCGGGGGTCCGTGCTGCCATAGAGGCATCGCAATATGGTGATACAGCGCTTGTCTCCAAGACCCTCATTGGCAAAGGGGGATGCACCCCCATGGCTGAGGGAGGGTATAATGCCGTTCTTCGGGGAGAGGATACCTGCGGGATCCATTACGATGATACCCTGAAAGGAGGTGCATTTCTCAATGACCCGAGACTCGTCGAGATTCTTGTCAGGGACGCCCCGCTGAGGATGGGTGACCTCGTAAAGTGGGGGGCGGTCTTTGATTTTACGGACTCGGAAGAGATTGCCCAGCGGCCATTTGGTGGCCATCGTTTCCCAAGGACATGTTATGCGGGAGACCGTACCGGCCACGAGATGATGCTTACACTCGTAGAAAGGCTTGATTCGACTGAAGTCACAACCTTTCAGGAATACACAGTCATCGACCTTCTCAAAAACGACAATGCCGTCATCGGTGCAATCGCTCTCGATGAGAAAGGTAGTATTGTCCTGATGAAGGCGGACAGTACCATCCTCGCAACAGGTGGCGGAACGAGAGTCTATGATATCTCCACCAACTCATCGAGCGGGACCGGCGACGGGTTTGCCATAGGGTACCGGGCGGGCGCTGAGCTCATCGACATGGAAATGATCCAGTTCCATCCGACCGGAGCTATCACCCCCTACGATGCCCGGGGAAGGCTTGTTACCGAGGCGGTGCGCGGGGAGGGGGGCATCCTCCTCAACAGTCACGGGGAACGATTCATGAAGAAGTACGATCCCGAGCGGATGGAACTCTCCACCCGGGATGTTGTTGCCCGGGCGATTGCAACCGAGATCGTCAGTGGCCGGGGCACGGCAAACGGCGGGGTATTCCTCGATGTCACACATCTCCCACGGGAGACGATAGAGACCCGACTCCCGGTAATGCTCGAACAGTTCCTCAAATTTGGCGTTGACATACGGGAGAAACCGATGGAAGTTGCCCCAACGGCGCACCACATCATGGGAGGCCTGCGGATAACAACGGATTGTGCCACAACTGTCCCCGGACTCTTCGCATGTGGGGAAGTCAGTGGAGGCATCCATGGCGCAAACCGGCTAGGAGGAAATTCCCTTGCCGATACCCAGGTCTTCGGAAAACGCGCCGGTGAATCTGCCGGGAAATTAGGAAAGCGAGTGACAACGATCAACCGGGACCAGGTGGAAAGTCAACAGCAGAGGCTTGACCGGTTCCTTGATGGCGATGAGAACCCGGCATCAGTCAGGGCGCAGATCCAGAAGGCGATGTGGGATGGAGCGGGAATCTTCCGGAACGCGACAGATCTCACAAAAACACTGGAAACCATCAAACACCTTTCCCGCTCCAGACTTCATGCAGGATCGGAGCGGAACTTTGTGGAGTGCTGCATCGTCGAGAACATGTGCATGACCGCATCACTCATCTGCAGAAGCGCTCTCATGCGGCCTGAATCCCGGGGTGCACATGTCCGTACCGACATCAAACAGTCTCATGATGCACTCCATTCACCATTCGGCCACACCCGGATCTCCCTATCAGGAGAAAGTATCGAGCACCGTGTGGTGAGCTCATGAAGACGATTTCGGTCCAGGTTTCCCGGTACGATCCCGAAAAAGACCAGAATGGAGAACTTAGATCCTATACAGTGAATGTGAACGAGGGAGCGCGGGTGCTGCATGTGCTCCATGCAATCCACGATACCCTCGATCCTTCTCTTTCGTACCGTTACTGCTGTGGGTCCGGGCAATGCGGGAGTTGTGCAGTCCGGGTAAACGGCGAACCGGTCCTTGCCTGCATGGAGGAGGCACGCGATTCGATCGTGATCGAACCCCTCAATCTCCCGGTAAAAAAAGACCTCGTTGTCGATATGATCCCGTCGATCGAAGCCATCGCATACCTGCTCCCCGAAACTGCCTCTGTCATACCCAGGAGAGCTGATATCGAGGCTATCAAGCCTCTCCGGACCTGCATCGAGTGCCTTGCGTGCGTCTCAGTCTGCCCGGCGATAGATGTGGCAAAATTCCTCGGCCCGACCGCGATGCGGCAGGAGATGCGGCTTGCCCTTGATCCACGGGACAGCCGGGACAGGATCCCTGAAGCTATCGAAGAAGGACTCTTCACCTGCACAACCTGCCAGGCGTGCTGGAAAGTCTGCCCGAAATATATCGAAATCCCTTCAAAAGCGATTGAAAAACTCCGGGCACTGGCAAACCGCCGGGGTCTTACGCTACCCAAGCACCAGGAGGTCGCAGCGCTCATCAGGGAGACAGGGAGAAGTGTCGGCAGGACCGAGCCTACCTTCCAGGAACTCGCAGGGGAGATTGTTGAACCGCACGGAACACCCAAGGCAACAATCGGGTTCTTTGTCGGATGCATGTACGGCATGCGGTTGCCAAGAACTGCACTTGACGCTGTAGAGGTGTTGAAGCGTAATGGGATACGGGTCGTCATCCCCAAAGAACAGGTCTGTTGTGGGTCACCACTCATCCGTACAGGACAACTCGATTTTCTTGACACAATAAAGCACCGGAACATCGATGCATTCCAGTTCAGAGGAATTGATACCGTGATGACCATGTGCGCCGGGTGCGGGTCAACGCTCAAGAACGATTACCGGACTCCGTTTAAAGTGATGGATATCTCCGAGGTCCTCACTACATTTGGCATTGAGCCGCCGGCACGGCTGCCGGTTACAGCAACCTATCACGATCCCTGCCACCTGCTGCGGGGGCAGGGAATACATGAACGGCCACGGAACCTGATACGACAGGTGGTGAATCTTGTCGAGATGCCTGCCCGATGCTGTGGTGCAGGAGGCGGTGTCAGGTCCGGGCTTCCTGACGAGGCAAAGGCGCTTGCGGATCAGCGCAGGGAAGCGATTGATAAAACCGGGGCAGACATTGTCATTTCTTCCTGTCCTTTCTGTGAGTTCCATATCGGCGGGCATGTCGCCAAACCCGTAAAGAACATAGCAACAGTGCTCCTCGAAGGATATAAGGAGAAAGACCGGATCGAGAAGACCCAGGAAACCACCGGATTATAGTCGCGGTTCGCCAGCATCACTATTTTTAAAACAGGATTAAAATTCCGGTTTCAGCTTCATGATATATTCGTGCGCTTCTAGTGCGGCCTTGGCACCGTCTCCAGCGGCGATAATGATCTGTTTGTTTTTTACAGTGGTGACGTCCCCCGCTGCAAATACGCCCGCGCGGCTGGTGTGACCGTTGCAGTCGATAATGATCTCTTTCCGCTCATTCAGGTCGACAAATCCGTCAAGCATTTCCGTATTCGGCAGCCAGCCTATCTCGATAAATATCCCGTCAACTCCGATATCCTGTTCCCTGCCCTCCGAATCCTGTATTGTGACAGCTGTCAGGAACTTGTCGCCATGAAGAGCGGTCACCAGGGTGTTGAGGTGCACCGTGATGTTCTTTCGGGACTTCAGCATTCCCACATATACCGGGTCCGCCCGGATGCTGCTGCGAACGATGAGGCTCACGGATGCTGCGATGTCGGCCATCTCGACTGCAGTCTGGAGCGCTGAATTCCCTCCACCAACGACAGCAACCCGTTTTCCGCGGAACAGGGGGCCGTCGCACGTGGAACACACCGAGAGTCCCCGTCCCTGGAACTGCTCTTCTTTTTCAATCCCAAGACGTTTCGGGCGATTCCCTTGGGAGAGGATAAGAGATCTGGACTGATAAGTGATTTCAGAAATGGTTTCGACAACGAAAAGATCGTCTTTTTGCGAGATGCCCGTTACCTTGTCAAGGTCAAGACGTACGTCGAGCGTGCGGACCTGTTCTTCGAATTTTTCCATAAGGTCCTCACCGGTGATCATACGGTATCCCATGTAATTTTCAATCGCCCATGATTCGAGTGCCTGCCCACCGATATTTTCACTTATGATGGCGGTCTTGAGCATCTTCCTCGCGCAGTAAACGGCAGCGGTGAGTCCGGAAGGACCTGCCCCGATGATCAGGACATCAAAAATATCTCCGGACACCGGTTCACCGAACAGTTCATTCAGCCGTTGTGAATCGAACCCAATAATAACCTCATCATCCACAACGATGACCGGTACTCCACGCTGACCGGAGAGCTCAACCATCTTTTTTGCCTCCCGGACGTCTGTACCGACATCAATGCTTTCAAAGGGAATACCGTGTTTTTCGAGAAAGGCTTTTGCCATACGGCAGTATGGGCATTCTTTCGTGGAGTAAACGGTGATGTGTCTCATCAATCCGATGATGTGCTGACGTAATATAAAAGTATTGCAGGCACCGGGAATCGTTTTCATCGCAATGTATTTTTTGGACGAGCCCCAATACACCTTGATCGTGTCCTATGCGCAATTCAACGTGCACAGTGGATCTGGGAAGATCTCTTCTTTTTTTCCTTTTCATTGCAATACTGGTACATGGTGTTCACGCAGCCACTGAGATTACCAGTACCGCTCCTGGACCGGTTGTCTTTCTCAATTTCAATGAGGGAAGCGGAGATTATGCCTTTGATATCTCCGGCCATGGCAGTGCTGGGATCATCCATAACGCATCACGCATTGTGAGCGGATGCGGAAAGGCGTTATCTTTCAACGGGATTGACAGCTACGTCGGAATCCCCATCAGCTCAACCAACCATCCGGTAGATGCGATAACAGTTTCGGCATGGTTTTATACCGATGCTTTCGAGCCTGCCACATTGGTCTCAACATATGATGAAGGCGGTTACCGCCTCGGATTTGATGATGGCGACGATCTCTGGTGGACTGTGAATGTGGTGGGGACTGGAGATGTTTCAGTGCCAGTCCAGCACGAGGGGATCACACTGCATCAATGGCACCAGGTTACGGGAACGTTTGACGGGAAGACCTCAAAAATTTATCTTGACGGGATCCTGATAAACGAAGTGAACGCTTCCGGCCAGATCCATTACCAGTACAACAATTCCATAATCCTCGGGGCTGAAGCCGGGGCCGCCACAGGCCCGGCAGAGAGTTGCCCCCGGTATTTCCAAGGGGGGCTTGACGATCTCAGGATATATGATTCAGCTCTGAGCTATGTGCAGGTAATGGACGACCGGTTCAGCTGCCCCCAAGAACTGTCCCCGCCACCTGCTGCGATCCAGGAACAGCCGGCAGCGAGCTGCGGCTCGATCTCTGGTTCCCTGCAACTGGGTTCCGGTGACTCGGCATTGAAGACTATTTCATTCACCAATGCCACCGATAATGCAAGCTGGAATGTCTCTCTCCCGCCCGGTTCAACATTGATCGTGCAGGCAAAGGCGGCCTACGCAAAACTCTATCCCAATGCATGGTATCTCGGGATATCAGATGCCCAAGGGTGGGTTGATCGTGCCATCGCGTTCCCGAACACCAACAATGCACCGGTCGAAGGAATCATCCCATCCGGAAATGCAACGGTCACGGTCAGGTACTTTGACGGCCCTCAGCGTTTCCCTGCTCAGGTCACTCTGCAGTTCAATAGCGTTTTACCGCCTCAAAAACCTATAATCCCGCAGATTATTCAGATCAATCCCATAATCGTGATCTATTCCGCCTCCTGGGCCACATTTATCGCCCTGATTTTTGTGGGTGTTTGGCTCCACAGGCGCCGGAAAAATGCAGATGCACAACAAGAAAATGAAAACAGTAAGGAGAAATAAGAATTATAACGTAATCTCCCTGAACTGCTTCCCGAACACTCCGCATATCGGGCACTTTTCCGGAGGTTTCCCAATCTCAATATTTCCGCAGACCGGACAGAGAAAGATCTTCTCCCGGCCGAGGTCATGTCCGGACTTTACCGCATCATACGCTTTCTTGTAAAGGGTCGCGTGAACCTGTTCAGCCTTCATCGCGTGGGTGAACGCAAGAATAGCATCGCTCACGCTCTCAGATTCAGCAGATTTGATAAAATCAGGATACATTTTCATATACTCGTGAGTTTCGCCGGTAATGCTGGCTTCGAGATTCTTCTCAGTTGCTCCGACAGCAGTCAGGACCTTGAGAAGTTTCTTCGCATGGATCGCCTCTGCTTCTGAAGCCGCTTTGAACAGGGTTGCCACATTCCGGAAACCATCCTCTGCAGCTTTTTCAGAAAACGCCTGATACTTCCTGTTTGCCTGCGATTCACCGGCAAAGGCTGCCATTGCATTCTCTTTTGTTGTCATGCGGGAGACTATGGCAGGGTTCGGATTTAAAAGTTCTTTTTGAGACCCTGTAGTTCCAAATCAGCAGGAAAGACATTAGGATAATTCAGCGGTAAACCCCCTATTAGAAATACTGACGCTCTTGTGTGCGCCAAAAGAGATCGTCTCGATTGCAGTCTGAGACCTCTTAAAGATTATGGGGAAAAACAAAAAAAATATGGGAAAATTTCTTTTCACGGTTCTTCACTGAGCGCCTTTCCGAGTGCATATCCTTTGGAGTACGCCGCTTCTAGGAGATCGGACCTTTTCCTGACATCACGGATGCCGTCCATATCACGGATGAGCAGATCATCCCAATATTGGCAATCGATAATATCAAAAAATGCTTTCACGGTCATCTTCACCCCGTCAAAAACTTCCGGGATGTTCATTCCGGAAATGCTGATCAGGAGTCCACGCCTCTTTTTCTTCAGTTCTTTGGAAACCAGAGGTTTTTTTCTCATATACTTGGCCATGAAAAAAACCTGGAAACGATCCATGAAACATTTCAATTGCCCGGGGATTCCCATGGTCATGACCGGGGTTGCGATGATGACACTGTCCATCACTCTTATCTTCGGGTAAATCGCCTGCATATCGTCATCCATGATGCAGGTCTCGTGCTCAGCACAGAACATCATCTCCTGACAGGACTGAAAATCAAGGCCTGTGACTACGATCTTTTCGATACTGCACCCGGCATCCTCAGCTCCTTTGAGGGCACGGTCCAGAAGTACCGCTGTATTCCCTTCCCCAAGGGGACTACCAAGAATACCGATTACCTTCCCTGCCATGATACATCTACAATAAAATATGCGATATAGTTTTGCACGGGTTCTGCAAATCTTCGGCATCTTATACATTAAAACCGTTTCTAGTTCTCACATATGCCCACACGAAAGTAACATCCAAGGCAAAATTGTATTCGATATTGTTTCTGATATACCACATTGCTGGTGAACAATACAGCTCCCGACAACTTGACAGAACCGGAGAGCACAATCCATATATATCATTGATGTGCATGAGAAGTCTGGTGATTCGTATAACCGAACAAAAGCAGTACACTGCAGGGCAGAAAGTCGGGCCTGGCAAATATGTATGTCTTGATTGCGGGAAGGAATACAACCTGGACAAGAGCGAACAGGATCTGCGCAAATGCCCAGCCTGTGCGTGTGAAGAATACCAGTGTTTCCCCATGACGCACATCCGCCCGGATGTCAAGACACCGGAAGATGCAAAAAAGCCACCCAGACGCGGAAAAAGTTTACAGTAAATCTTATTTTTTATCGCTAGCTGAAAAGTCCTGATGAATACTGGTATTGGATCCCGGGCACCTTCTACCGATAGGGTGCAACGGCATCCGCTTCCAGGATTGTCCGGTCAACCCGGAGTGAGGGGAACTATGGTCAATGTATCAAAGGCAGGAGAGGTCTACAAATGCGAAATCTGCGGGAATATTGTCATCGTCAAGGAAGCAGGTGGCGGCGAACTGGTCTGCTGTGGCGAACCAATGCAACTGGAAGGTGAGTAACAATGATAAAAAAAGGAACTGACAAAGAACTCAAAGAGTTAGAGAAAAAGATCGGGAAAGTCCCCAAATTCTTCAAAGAACTCACTACGAAAGATCCTGAGATGTTCGAACTTGTCATGAGGTTTGAACAGCATATCTGGGATGATGGTGAACTTTCGAAAAAGACAAAAAAACTGATCGCAATTGCAATTGCAGCAGCGTTACGTGACCAGCATGCAGTCCGGGCCCAGATTGCCGGGGCAGCTAATCTCGGTGTCACTAAGGCAGAGGTGGAAGAAGCTCTCAGGGTTACGTTCCTTCTGTCCGGAATGCCTGCCTACGTATACGGGAAGGCTCAGCTTGATGAGGTTATGAAGTAGAAGGATGTAACCCGGTTTGTCATCCCGACTCCGAAGGCAAATGCGGAAATGGAGATGTAGCTTACCGATTGAATGTGAGCTAAGGACTTGTATCTCTGTTGGAAATTCCGAAACGATTCTTTTTTATCTAACCGATTCAAAGGGTGCCGTGTCCAGGGATCCATTTACGTTTAATCAGTTTTAATCCGAGACTTTCACGTATACTTCCGGCTGGGCGTTCACCATCCAATCTTTTTTCACTGTGAATCCCCTAGTTACAATCTATGCCGATCAAGGTTCTCGCCATCGCCGGAAGCCCCCGCAGGCACGGGAACTCGGAGACGCTGCTCGACTGGGTTCTTGCGTCGATGGGGGAAGAGCCGGACGTGGTCATCGAGAAAATTCCGGTTATCGAGGCTGACATCAACCCCTGTTTGGGGTGTAACGCCTGCGAAAAACTGAACAGATGTGTTCATCGGGACGGTATGGATGCCATGCATGACAAGCTTATCGAAGCCGACTGCATCATCCTCTCGGCACCGATCTTCTGTATGGGAATCAATGCGCAGACAAAGGCCCTCATAGACCGTGCGCAGGTCTTCAGATCAAGAAAATACGTACTCAAGCTTCCCATAGTACCTCCGGAGCGGAAAGGGAAACGCTTAGGGGTTTTCCTTGCAACGGCGGGCCAGACCTGGACGCATGTGTTTGATGCTGCCATCCCTTCCGTCAAGTGCTTCTTTCACGTTATCGATATAAAGGATACTGATTGCCATTACTTGATGATAAACGGTGTTGATGAGAAGGGGGCAATCGATCGTCATCCAAGTGCACGGTCCGATGCACATCGTCTTGGCAAAGTAGTTATTTCAGATCTGAAAAAACGGCTGGCGGGATGAAGAGGATGGCAGTAACTGTTCTTGGCATCTCAGGAAGCCCTCACCGGCATGGCAATACCGAGACACTGCTCGACAGTTTTCTGGACGGCGCAAGGGCCACCGGGGCGAATGTTGAGAAAGTTGTGCTCAAGGAACTTACGTTTTCAAGCTGCAAAGGATGCAACGCCTGCCATAAAACCGGGACATGTATCGTGCAGGACGATGCAATTGAGTTGTTTGAGAAGATTCTGGCTTCCGATATCATCGCTGTCGCATCTCCGATTTACAGTATGGGGATCACTGCGGAGCTGAAAAGTCTGGTCGACCGTGCACAATATTTCTGGGCACGGAAGTTCATATTGAAAAACCTGTATTTCCCGGAGGATCATATCAAACGCCACAAGGGACTGTTTGTATCAACTGCGGGAACCTCGTGGGACAACGTGTTCGACGGGGCATATCCAGTTGTAACCGCGTTTTTCAACGGCCTCGGGTTCGAATATTACGACAATATCATCGCCAGTGATATGGACTCACATAAGGGAATAAAAAATCACCCGACTGCGCTGAAAGAAGCTTATGAGAAAGGGAAGATCGTTGTCGGGGTTGTTGAAAACTTGAAAAACCAAGGAGTTGCACAACAATAACTCCACATTCCGATATCACCGCTGCTCTTGCTTTAGTCGCTGTAGCAATAAATTAAACACGCCAAATCGTGAAAAAAATTACATGAAGTTGAAGGACCAGTTGGTGAAGGATCCAAGGAGAATGACAACAGAGACAATAATAAGGATCAGGAAGACACCGATATTCCAGGATATTACCTTATTGCCATCGAGAATACTGATTGGAAGCATGTTGAAGGTTGCAATCATAGCGTTTATCTGGATCCCGAAGGTGCCGATTTCCGTGAGTAAACCTGTCGGTGCTCCGCTGAGGTATCCCCCGACAAGGACACATGCGGCGAACGGGATGCACAACAGGAGGTTGACGACCGGGCCCGCGGCTGAGATTATGCCGTTCTGCTCCCGGGACAGTCCACGGCCGTCTGCAGTGTTACTGTAAATAACCGTTGCCCCTGGCGCTGCGAATACAAATCCCACTAGAGACGCAATGACGACAGCAATAAGCAGCATTGTGTTGTCTTTTCTGAACTCTGCCCAGTACCCGTATTTTATTGCGGTGAACTTGTGTGCCATCTCATGAAGGATGAAACCGATACCTACAGTAAGAAGGGCAATCCCAAAATATCGCAGGGCGACCATCGGTTCGATCGACTGGATCGGCCCCGTGATCCCAAAGGGTGCTATTTTGATTATGGCAAACGATAACGCGATCGCCATCCAGGCAATAAAAAGATCATACTCTTCCTTACGTGAGATTCGTTCAAACATCAGACCACCTGATCAGTTAGGATTTCTTCTGTTATCTGTTTTGGCGTCAGTGAGCAAAAACGAGTACGTTTATACAACTTTACCGGATATGTACCTGATATGTCTCTCGAATCTCTACGTGCGGAGATAAACGGACTCGATGCCGAGATCATCAGGCTGATCGCCAAGCGGCAGGGTCTTGCACCAAAGATCGCAAAGATCAAGATACACAAGGGGATTCCCATCCACGATGATAAAAGGACAGATGTGGTCCTGAAGCAAGTGTTCGATCAAGCTGTCGAATATAAGATTGATCCGGTTGCCGTTCAGCATATTTTTGAGATACTCATCGCCATGAACGAGGACCGACAGCGGGGATGTTCCGGTGAGGGAAATCTTCCGTAACAGTCTTTTTTATAATCCTTATAAAAACGAATCTAGCCGAACCATCCCAGTATTATAATCATTCCGAGTATGACCATTGCAGACCCGACGATCAACCGGAGGGTCCGCCGGTTCTCTGTTCTCCAGTGATCTACCCGTTCAGGAGGCAGACCAAACGCAATCAGGAGGGTTACAAGGACCAGTGGCAGGACAAAGATGACATTATAAAGGACAAGGTAGGGCATGCCGTCAATAGCCACAAGGTTTCGGCTCATGAGACCGAGGATACTGATATAGATCCCTCCGGTACAGGAGAACCCAAACAGTCCTGCGAGAATACCAAGGACAAATGCTGCCGGAACTGACGCTTTTAGGAAATACTTCCTGATAATGCCTTTTTTCGATTCCGGAATCGAGAGAAGATAGATATCCCGGTTTCTGATCGCATCGCAAATAGTTATCAGGCCCAGTACAAGAGCAACCGCTGCACCAAACAGTGAGAATCCTTTTGAAAAATCTGAGAATGAAAGGGCTGAGAATAAACCGATACCTACGAGCAGGTGGAAAGCAAACAACGTAGCCACATACGTGCCGCCAACAAGCAGAATTCGGCGAGAATCTCCCGCGACGGCAAGCGAGACCAGCAAAAAGATCAGGACGGCAAATCCACAGGGGTTGATACTATCTATCATCGCTGAAAAAACTACCAGCGGCACGGTGATGTTTATCGATACCGGGGCTGGATTCACCGCAGCAGGTGCAACCGCGATGCCCGACCCTAACCGTTCTTTTTCCTCGAGAATACTTTCTTTGAGATGCTGTTCAATCTCAACATCCCCGAGCAGGGGTTTATTCCCGATAATCAGCAGCGGGATGCCAGGATTCTGAATACCGAATTGTGCGCTCACCTGCTGGAACGTCTCCCTGTTCGTAGCGTTATGGTAGATCTCCAGCATCTGAATATCAAGAAAAGGATATTTTTCACTGAGAGCAGTAAGAAGTGGTTTTACATTTTCACAGTGACTGCAGCCGTCCCCGTAAAAAAAAACTGCTGTGACAGTGACATTGGAAGAAGTGTGATTTACCGGGTTGATATTCTCAGGTGGTGTAGAATTATTTACTGTTTTTTTTTGAGGTAATCCTGAACCAGCACTTCCATCTTCGCAGGAATCTGATCCTCTCCCATGAGCACAACGTTTCCATAGATGACCTCTGGAACACCATAATTTGTCATACCTGCAGCGGCATTTGCCTGGGTGTAAATCTCCTGGTTAGTCTGATTTTTCCAGACTTCGAGTACCTGGATATTGGCATCTGGATATTCCTTAGTGAGATTGTCTATGAACGGTTTGATATGTTCGCAGTGGGGGCACCCATCGCCCCAGAAATAATATATAACCGCGGGGGGGGTGGAAGGAGCTGCCTGCTGCGGGGAGCCAACTAAAAGAAACGCGAGGCTGGCGATAACAACAACTGCAAACAGCCCGGCGATAATCTTGATTATCTTATCCATTAAGTGAGACCTGCTAGTTATTTTGAAGACTTCTGATTTAATAAAATGCCTATGTTGACGAAGGTTGCGATCGATAAAATTGTCAGGTGAGGGATATCATTGTTCCAACACCGTCACGGGTGAACAGTTCGAGGATAAGGTTGTGTTCGGTATTACCATTGATGATATGCGCAAAGCCGACCCCGTTCTCAACCGCTTTTATCACTGACGCAATCTTGGGAATCATCCCTTCACCGATAACTCCGGATTTTTGCATTGTCTTAGCCTCGTGGATGCTGAGTTTCCGGTAAACCTTAGTCCGTTTTTCGTCCATGACTCCGTCAACATCAGTCATGTTGACAATCTTGTACGCCCGCAGCGAGATGGCAAGGTCCCCCGCAGCGGTATCGGCATTGATGTTCAGGCTGCCACCATGACGGTCGATCGCAATAGGTGCAATTACCGGGATGTAATCCTTGTCCAGCAGTGTGTTGAGGAGGGTCGGATCGATCCACTCGATCTCACCAACATGACCGAGATCGACTTCTTTCTCCACCCCTTCAACTTTCACTTTCTGGAGTTCCATCTTCTTTGCGATGATAAGGTTCCCATCACTACCTGACAGGCCCACTCCGCGGCCACCACATTTTGCGATAAGGGATACGATGCTGCTGTTGATCTTGCCGACAAGGACCATCTGGGCTATCTCGAGAGTCTCCTGATCGGTCACCCGGAGGCCGCCGACAAAGACAGATTTCTTGCCAAGTGCTTTCATCTTCTCGCTGATCTCCGGGCCACCGCCATGCACGAGGACTACCCGGATTCCCACATAATGGAGGAGTACCGCATCCCGGATCGCGTTTTCGAGTACAACAGGATCGACCATTGCGTGCCCGCCCAGCTTGATCACGATCGTCTTCCCGTGAAACTGTTGGATGTAAGGGAGCGCTTCCATGAGGACGTCCTCTCGTTTCATCATGTCGTGTACCTCCCGTTAATTTCAACGTAGCGTTCAGTGAGGTCGCAGCCCCACGCAGTTGCTTCATCTTTTCCTGCCGCAAGGTCAAGGATGAAGATTACCGTCTTGCCGTGCATTGCTGCCTTTGCTTTGATCAGGTCTGCGATAATCTCCCCGGATTTGACCAGCGGGTAGCGCTTCGTGCCGTCACTTATCCAAAGCGAGACTGCATTGGGATCGAATTTTACTCCTGCCCGCCCGGCTGCAGCGACTACCCGTCCCCAGTTCGGGTCCTCGCCATAGACTGCAGTTTTTACCAGCGGTGACTCGATGACTGTCCTCGCAACTTGTGCCGCCGCATCTTCGTCTGGCGCTCCCTTCACAACAATTTCAATCAGCTTGGTGGCACCTTCGCCATCTGCGGCGATCTGTCGTGCAAGGGAGCGGCAGCATTCCTCGAGCGCAATCGAAAACTCAGTTGGTTTCACCTTTCCGGACTCCCCGGTCGCTGTACAGATTGCGATATCGTTCGTACTCATATCCCCATCAACGACGACCCGGTTGAAACTTCTCTTTGTCGCCATTTTCAGAGATTCTTTCAAGGGCTTCGCACCGATATCGGCATCTGTGTAAATGAACGCGAGCATTGTGCCCATGTTCGGCGCGATCATGCCACTGCCCTTGGTGATCCCTCCGACGCTGAATGTCTCTTTCTCCACAAGGGCGTGCTTGGGAAACGTATCCGTGGTCATGATGGCCTGGGCTGCGAGAGTTTCCGCTTCGGCGCTACGGTTGAGTTTTGGCGCGATCAATTCGCACTGGCTCCTGATAAGCGGGAGATCAAGGTACCTGCCGATGACGCCGGTGCTTGCCACGCCGACATTCCCCGCCTCAACTCCCAGAGATGCACCGGCATACTCTGTCATCGTAACCGCGTCAGCGTAACCCCGTTTCCCGGTATAAGCGTTTGCACAGCCGCTGTTTGCGATAACTGCGTCCAACCTGCCCTTCTTAATCTGTTCCCGCATGAGCTCAATGGGGGCCGCTTTGACAAGGTTTTCCGTGAATACCCCGGCAGCAGTCCCGCTGGCCCGGATGAGGGCCAGACCGAACTTCCCCTCTTTCATTCCGTATGCGTCGACACCCCCGATTGAACAGATGCTCCTTGTCTTCACTCAGCATCAGCCCCGTTTTTTGCCGGATAGGTCGATCCGACCGCGTTGATGATATCCGCGCGCGTAAGAATGCCGACCAGCTTTTTACCACGGAGTACCGGCAGGCGTGCAACTCCTTCTCCAATCATACGTGCAGCTGCTTCCTCTACGCTCATCTCTTCTGCAGCAGTAATAACCCGGTGCGTCATCGCTTTTTTCACCGGCATGTCACCAATATTGCGGAGCGCGTGCTTTGTCTTCTCCCAGTTGATAAATTCACGGACAGGGATCTCGATGATTTCGAAAGGGGATGGCAGCCAGAGATCATCGGATATCCGTTCAGTTTCCAGAAGGGAGATAAGGTCAGATTCCGTGAGTATCCCCACAAGTTCCGTCCCTTCGAGAACCGGGAGTCCTCCTATGTGATGTTTTCTCAACAGCGCCACCGCTTCACGTATCGTTGTTGTGGATGTACATACAACCACATCTTTTGTCATTGCGTCTTTGACCTGCATTTTCCATCCTCTACGGTAACATCCCTGCTGCAACCAGTCCATCACGTTCTGAAAACCCGCACATAAGGTTCATGTTCTGGATCGCCTGACCGCTTGCTCCTTTCACGAGGTTGTCTATAGCTGATACCGCAACGACCCGCCACCCTTCACTTTCCACCATGACATCGCAGAAATTGCTGCCCCGGACTGCTGCAAGCGAAGGTTTCTGGTACCGGATAAAGTACTCATCCTTGTAGAAATCACGGTAGAGGTTTTCAACATCCCCTTGTTCAAGAGGTTCATTGAGCAGGATATGGGCGGTCGTGAGAATCCCGCGGTTGACCGGCACAAGGTGGGGCGTGAAGTAGACCCTGGCCTTCGATCCCATGCACGACAGCTCCTGTTTCATCTCTGCGAGATGGCGGTGCGTAGTCCATTTGTATGGCCCGACATTGTCACCAACGTTGGGATAGTGAGTGGTTGCCGAGGGGTTGTCCCCGGCTCCGCTTACCCCGGTTTTTGAATCGAAGATCACAGTATGGGCCAGTTTTGCCAGCGGGGCTGCTGCAAGTGTCGCACCGGTGGGGAAACAACCAGGATTTGCAATGAACTTCGCGCCGACAATTTCCTTCCGGTGGATTTCCGGTATACCGTATGGGGCACAGAAATAATCGGTATGCTCAACGCCATACACTTTCTCATAAATCTCTTTTGGGAGACGATAATCAGCACTGAGATCCACTACTTTAATCCCCCGTGACAGAAATTTGCCAGCATGAGTCATCGCAGCGGTGTGAGGCACGGCAAGGAACGCCATATCGGCATCGATGTCCTCCACTTCAGGGTTTTCGAAACTGAGATCCGTGAACCCTTTCAGCTGGGGATGGATTTGGTCGAGGGGAGTTCCTTTCAGCCTGCGCGAGGTTGCACAGACGACTTCTGCCGTGGAGTGGTGAACGAGGAGGCGAATCAGCTCACCACCGGCATAGCCGGAGGCCCCGATAATCGCAATTTTCATAAAGAGAGTATCCGGTTGCAAAAATTTAATGGTTCTTGAAAAATCAAGAGGAAAGAACGCGGGATTTTTATAGGCACCTGTCGTGTTTTATTCGGCTTTCCGCTGATAAACGGTGTGCAGCCTCTGAGCAAGGAGTTCGATTCGCTGCCGGTCCTCAAGCCCTTCAATTAGGTCAATTGGCAGGGTGCTCATCCCCCGGGCGGCACCGAGATAAGCTCCGCACACCAAAGCAATCGTATCGGTATTTCCCCCGGTATTGGCCGCAACTGTGAGAAGATCAGGGGGATGCTGGTACCTGCTGATTAGGAAGAAGGCAATCGGAAGTGTCTGGAATACTGATACATCGTTTCCGATCTTCAGCAACGCCGTCTCCGTAGCCATACCATCTTTTTCAAGGGTCAGCGCGTTCCGTATTTTTCCCCCAAGTACCTCATCTTCTGACTGTGCTTTTTCTAGCGCTCGCCCAACAGCGTCCGGAGAGTCATTAAGTGCGTGGTGGAGCAGGGTAACAAATGTTGAGACGGCCGCATGTGCCGCAGGGTGAGTGTGTGTGACGTTGCATGCCCGTACTGCACGTTCGCAGGCTTCATTCATGTCAGGAAACGCCAAAGCGAAGGGAAGGGCAACCGGCAGGCAGCCTGCTGTTGTCGACTTAACCCCTTTCTGTGGGTGGTTCTCCTGTACTGCGTGTTCACATACTGCAGAGATAGATCCGTCAGGGAACCGGAGCACACCCCGCGAATAGAGTTCCCGGAGAGCAGCTGCATATCGTTCTTCATTATATCTTCTGTCGGCAAGAAGGGTCGCAACCAGGATCATAATCTGGGTATCATCAGTATATTGCCCGGGATTGAGCGAATCATTCGGGTGTCCCTTGTACGGCTTCCGATACCCATATTTCATCTTGTTCAGGTTCGGAGATGTACTCTCGTTTGGCATACCCAGAGCGTCACCGATCGCTGCGCCAAGAAGGCATCCCTTGAATTTTTCCAGCATTGATCCTATATTGAAAAACACCGATAGATAACTCTTCGTATATTCTGTATCTTTCCACTATTGAGTATCGAAAATCCTGGTTTTAGGGAAATCTATAAATAATACATTTCCGTTCTTCTGTTTATTCCGCATATTCTTTGAAACCGGCAACCGTCGAACTACATTTCGACAAGTTATAAATAATAGTTTGAACATGATTAATAATGTTAAATTGGTGGCACATGACCGACAACTTCGATGTCAAAATCGTTGAGGAGAAGAAGTACTACTCTCCTGACCCTTCCTATAAAAAGGGTTCCTGGCTAGGTGACTACCAGAAGGCGTATGATGAATTCCTCAGGGATCCCGATGCATTCTGGAGCGGGAAGGCGCAGGAACTTGATTGGATCCGGCCGTGGGATGCCGTACGGGAATGGAATTATCCGTATGCCAAGTGGTTCACCAATGCAAAGCTGAATGTTACGTCAAACTGCCTTGACAGGCATGTAAGCAACCACCGGCGCAACAAAGCCGCACTTATCTGGAGGGGAGAACAAGGCGCCGAGAAGATCTACACGTACCAACAGTTGCTTCTTCAGGTCATGCGGTTTTCGAACGCTTTGAAGAAGATCGGTGTGAAAAAAGGTGATCGGGTCTGTATTTACATGCCGTTCGTACCGGAACAGATCATTGCAATGCTTGCCTGTGCCCGTATCGGTGCAATGCACAGCGTCGTATTCGGGGGGTTTGGCGCTAGTGCTCTCAACATGCGCATCAACGACGCCGAGGCAAAGATTGTCATCACTGCAGATGTCGGGTTCCGCCGCGGGAAGACGATACAGCTGAAGGCAATCGTCGATGAAGCGACAGTTAATGCCCCATCGGTTGAACACGTAATCGTTCTCCGGAGGGACAAGAGCCCGGTCGAGCTCGAGCCTCCGATCGAAATCGATTTTTACGAGATCATGGAGGGAGTTCCGGAAGAATGTCCCGCTGAAGTGATGGACGCCGAAGACCCGTTCTTTATCCTGTACACCAGCGGTTCAACCGGTAAACCTAAAGGGATCGTACATACCTGCGGCGGGTACATGGTCGGAACTTACTATACGAGCAAGTACATCATGGATATCAAAGATGACGATATTTTTTGGTGCACGGCAGATCCCGGATGGATCACCGGCCACAGCTATATCGTGTACGGTCCACTGGCCGTTGGGGCAACGGTCTTTATCACTGAACTAACCCCCGATTATCCGGATGCCGGCAGTTACTGGAGTCTCATAAACGAGCAGAAGATCACGATATTCTACACCGCACCGACCGCGGTCCGCATGTTCATGAAGATGGGTGCATCCTGGCCCGACAAGTACAATCTCAGCTCCCTGCGGATAATCGGTTCAGTCGGGGAACCACTGAACCCTGAGGCGTTCGAGTGGTATTATCACACGATCGGGAAGGACCGGTGCCCAATCATCGATACATGGTGGCAGACCGAGACTGGCATGCAGATGATAACAACGGTGATTGGTGAAAAAATGCGCCCGGGGTTTGCCGGAAAAGCAATCCCCGGGGTTATTGCAGATGTCGTTGACAAGGATGGCAAACCAGTGCCCCCGAAAACCATGGGTTTCCTCGTCATAAAGTCTCCTTGGCCATCCATGCTCCGGACGGTCTACAAAGACGACGAACGGTACAGGAATTACTGGTATACGATCGATGGGATGTATGCTGTCGGCGACCTTGCGGTCAAGGGTGATGACGGTTACATCATGATCCTCGGCCGGTCCGATGACATCATCATCGTAGCCGGACACAACATCGGGACTGCAGAAGTGGAGAGCGCTCTGGTCTCTTTCCCGGCAATAGCTGAAGCGGCAGTTATCGGCAAGCCTGATCCGGTGAAAGGCAACACCATAAAGGCCTTTGTCATCCTGCGGGTCGGGAACAAGGCAAGCGACAGGCTTAAGCAGGACCTGATGTACCATGTCCGCATGACTCTTGGACCGATCGCCGTCCCGCATGAGATAGACTTTGTCGACAAGCTACCCAAAACCCGGAGCGGCAAGATCATGCGCCGTGTTCTCAGAGCAAAAGAGATGGGCATAGACCCTGGCGATGTATCGACGTTGGAAGAATGATGTGTCCGGTTTTAAGACCTGACACGAAAACAAACCTGAAGGAATGGTAACAATGAGTTCGGAAATTATGGAAACTATAGTAAGAAACCGCGATCTGACCGGCAACCCGGCACCTCTCGGACTGATGGGCTTTGGAATGACGACTGTACTCCTGAACATGAGCAATGCGGGCTTCTTTGCATTGGGGGGGATGATACTTGCAGTGGGGATCTTCTACGGAGGGATAGCCCAGCTCATTGCAGGTGCTATGGAATGGAAAAAGGGAAACACCTTCGCATCGACGGCATTCTGCTCGTTCGGCGCGTTCTGGCTCACTCTTGTCGCCATAATCCTCGGGATCGGCGGCCAGAACTCCGCGTCAGCGATGGGTGCGTACCTCGCGATGTGGGGGCTGTTTACTCTTGTGATGTTCATCGGCACCCTTCGGTTCAATCGCGCGATGCAGTTCATCTTCGGATCACTCACGATCCTTTTCTTCCTCCTTGCGATAGGGGAACTCACCGGCAATTCTGCAGTGACTCAGCTCGCGGGCTGGGAGGGGATGATCTGCGGTTTCTCAGCGATCTACACGGGACTTGCACAGGTAATCAACGAGACTTATGGAAAAGGATCCATGGTCGTACCGCTCTGGCCGGTTAAATGATCATCCAGGATGTTCTCTTTTTTTTAACGGTATCAATGTCAAAAGACTGAACCGTTTCTTCGCAGATTCCCCGCAGACCTGTCAGTTACCTGGGTGCTGATGGATCTTCTTTCGCTGAGCCATGCAGTAGCCTGATACGATCTGAATGGAATCTCCAAACTCCGCATCAAGATCCGGATCACCAGTGTCGACATAGAGGACCGGGGTGTCGCGGAGTTTGTGAGGTGTCGCAACAACGATAATATTGCTAATGCCCACCCTTCTTACAACTTCTGCGCTCACCTGCTGGTTGCCTCGTCCGAAAATGAAGCCCTGAGCCCCGATAGGACTCACGATGATGCGGACCGCTTTTTCGTGGTCCAGGAGAGCGATAAGACCTTGTTCGTTAATGTCCGATGCGACAGGGTTTCCGTTTTTTATGGCGTCAATGCCAAGGAGGGTCTTCTCCACCCCGGCACAGTGCGCGATGGCTTCAACCGTTGTCCCCGCCCCAAGAATATAAAGAGTATCGGGAAGCATCACGCCGCATATGAACCGGGCGATCTCTTCCTGTGCACGGTTTTCATCAGGTTCTTCAAACACGTGCTTTGAAACCTGAACTTTCCCTTCTGAATTTGGTACACGGGCAAAACCGTAAAGGCGGGTCGAGAGGATCCCCTTTCGGTAAGCATCCTCATCTACGTCCATTACCTCTGCATCCCTAAAACAGGGTGTTTTTGTTCCGGTTATAATCTCTGCGGCGGTTCCGGGATCAAGGGCAAAGACTGCTGAATACATCTTCACGCCAGCAGGGATACCGAGGACGGGGACACTCTTCCCGACAATGTCGAAAACGTCTCTGGCTGTCCCATCCCCACCGCAAAAGAGGATCAGGTCGACACCCTCCCTGACAAATACCCGTGCAGCGTTCCTCGTATCCTCTGCAGTACTCTTACCTGAAAACCGGTAAAGTATTTCGTAATTTTTAATTCCTGCCTCGTTCAGGATCTCCTCGCCCATCTGACCGGAACACGTTACGAACCAGAGATCGGGATCTTCAGCCAGGAGCGAGAGCGTCGATTGTGCCCGATCCTGGGCATGAGGAACTGCTCCCCGAAGAAACGCTTCCCCAATTTTACCATCGGTACCTTTCAATCCTACCGATCCACCCATCCCGGCGAAAGGATTTACGAGAAAGCCGAGGCGACGCATAAAAAAAAGGATCTTTAGATCTTTGGGATACGGGCAAGCGCTTCCTTGATCAGGGAGTCAGGGTACTCGTAGTCGACGAGCTGCCCCGAGTAGAAAGCATCGTATGCCGTCATATCAAAGTTACCATGTCCCGAGCAGTTCACAAGAATGGTCTTCTCCTCGCCGGTCTTTTTACAGGCAAGCGCTTCATCGACTACAGATTTCAGGGCATGAGAAGTTTCCGGCGCCACGATGATGCCTTCTGTCCTCGCAAATGTCTGAGCCGCTTCGAAGACCTCGCTCTGGTGGTAGGCGACTGCCCGCATCGTTCCGTCATGAACAAGCTTGGAAACGATGGGCGAATCGCCGTGGTACCTCAGGCCCCCTGCGTGCATTGAAGGCGGCACAAAGTCATGGCCAAGCGTGAACATCTTGAGGAACGGTGTGTAGCCGGCTTCATCCGCGAGATCGTAGGTGTACAGTCCTTTGGTCAGAGTCGGGCAGGATGCCGGTTCGACAGCGATAATATCCACATCCTTGTGCTTCCCGGTCAGTTTGTCACCCGCAAACGGGAACGAGATTCCGGCGAAGTTCGATCCTCCACCGACTGCACCAATAACAACATCAGGATAGTCATCGACCATCGCAAACTGTTCTTTGCACTCGAGCCCGATCACAGTCTGGTGAAGGCAGACGTGGTTCAGCACCGAGCCGAGGGCATAATTGGTGTTGTCGTGGGAAGCCGCATCTTCGACTGCCTCTGATATTGCGATTCCCAGACTCCCTGGCGTGTCAGGATCCTTTGCGAGCACCGCCTTTCCGGAGTTCGTCTTTGTGCTGGGGCTCGGGATGCATTCTGCTCCCCACACCTGCATCATCGACTTCCGGTACGGCTTCTGGGCGTAGCTCGACCGGACCATGTAAATGGTGCATTTGATATCATAGAGCATTGTCGCAAAAGCTATTGCCGAGCCCCACTGGCCGGCGCCCGTCTCAGTCGAGATCCGCTCGATACCCTCTTTCATATTATAGTATGCCTGCGGGACCGAGGTATTCGTTTTATGACTCCCGGCAGGGCTGACACCCTCCCACTTGTAATAGATCTTTGCCGGAGTCTTCAGGAACTTCTCCAACCGGTGCGCCCGGTACAGTGGCGTAGGTCTCCAAAGACGCAGGACTTCCCGGACTTCTTCCGGGATATCGATATATCGGTCAGTCGTTACTTCCTGCCGGATCAGCTCCATAGGAAATATCGCGGATAGGTCCTGCGGTCCGACCGGCTTGCGGGTCTGCGGGTGAAGAGGCGGATCTAAAGGGGTTTTTAAATCTGCCTGGATATTGTACCATTTTTTTGGTATCTGCTCCTCATCGAGGAGGATTTTTGTCTGCATACGTAGAGTTGGGATTGTATAAATATATACGTTATGGTGTACTTTTGGCTACAGATGTACATATTTTAAGAGTTGATGGGTGGGGTGTTGCTTCATTCTCAGTCAGTCATGCCGGCGCAGAAACTTATATCCGGTACAGCACAGACTGACTGGTATGGTTCTTGAACCGGCCCCCATCTGTGATAACGCAGACTGGAACGAAATCTGGAAGGCGAGGCAGCTGCGGCACGAGTCTTCGAAGCACTTCGATGATCCGTCCCATGACTGGAACAGGAAGGATAATGCTGAACGTTATGACACAAACTCCCGGAGCCGGTATGATGACCGGGTGAATCTCACAATAAAAGGCCTCGATATCGACAGGAACTCCCGGGTCCTGGACATCGGTGCCGGGCCGGGAACGCTCACCCTCCCCCTTTCACCGCTTGTGAAAGAGGTGATTGCCATTGAACCGGGTGAGGGGATGATCGGGATTCTCAACGAACACATCCGGAAAGAGGGCGTCACCAACATTTCCTGTATCCATAAGTCCTGGGAAGAGATTGATATCGCCCAGGATCTCGGAGGGCAGTCAGATGTGGTTATTGCATCGCTTTCCCTCACTATGCATGACATCCGGGCTGCAATCATGAAAATGAACGGTGCCTCACGGAATTACGTATATCTTTTCTGGTTTGTGGACTCGCCGTTCTGGGAAAGGATGTATAACGATCTCTGGATGCCACTGCATGGCAGTCCTTTCTATCCCGGGCCGAAAACAGACTGCCTCTTCAACGTCCTATATCAGATGGGCATCTATGCTAACGTGGAGATATTGCCTCTTGACAAGGAATACCGGTTCACATCAAAAGAGGAGATGGTCTCGTTCTTCCGGAGGCGGTTCAATGTCATAACCCCGGAACAGGAGCGGGTGCTCGTGGAGTACCTTACGCCAATGATCCGGCAGGTCGGTGATGAGATCGTCATCTCCGGGGACTCAACGTTCGCGAAGGTCTGGTGGAGGAAGGGGCAGGATTGATTCGTGCTGATGCGACCGGTCCGGATTGTTGTATGCCTAACCGCTGATTCATTCGACAGGCACATAAACAGGCCACGGTAATATTTCTGAGATACGGATGGACAACCGGCAGAAGATCATCATAGCCGTCCTTATGCTCGGGACGCTCATGGGGTCACTCGACAGTACCATTGTTATTCTTGCCTTCCCGACGATCTCACAGTCCCTGCATGCCGCCTTCATCACTACGCTCTGGATGATCCTGATCTACCTACTCGTTGTTGCGGTCTGCACCACCCAGCTGGGCCGGATTGGAGACATTTATGGCAGGAGCCGGTTGTTCAATGCCGGGTTTGGAGTCTTCACTCTCGGATCGCTCTTCTGCGGTCTCTCTCCCAGTATCTACTGGTTGATCGCCTCCCGGGGAATTCAGGCAGTCGGCGGTGCGCTGATGCAGGCCAACAGCGGTGCGATCATCGCCGACACATTCCCGCCCAATGTACGGGGGGCGGCGTTCGGGTATATCTCCCTAGGCTATACAAGCGGCGCCATGCTCGGCATTGTGCTGGGTGGTATTATCACTACGTTTGTCGGATGGGAATACATATTCTTCATTAACATTCCCATCGGCATTGTCGCCACTGTGTTCGGCTTGCGGTACGTGACAGAAAACCCCCGGGTGAATGCCCGGCTCGATATGCCCGGTATGCTCCTGCTGGGTGCGGCTCTCACTTGTTTATCGTTCAGTGGGGTAGATTTTGCAACAGAGGGGACAGCTCCCCTGAATATCGTCACCCTGTGCATAGGTCTGATCTTCCTCGTACTCTTCGTTTTCTTCGAACGGAAGACCGAACGACCCATTCTCGATTTCTCCGCGCTGGGCAACCGGATCCTTAAATATTCCCTGATGGCGGCATTTTTCCTCAGTCTCGGGTACCTATCGGTCGTGTTTCTGATAACGATGTACCTTCAGGGGATCCGTGCCTTATCGCCTCTCGATGCAGCGCTCCTCCTCACTCCGGGGTATATCGTAGGCAGCCTGCTTTCACCGTATATGGGGAAGCTTTCCGACCGGTACGGGGCACGGGTGCTCGCAACATCCGGTACCGTAATGCTGATCCTCGCCACGCTTATCTATCTGACATTAAGGGTCGATACTCCGCTCTGGGAGGTGCTGGTTGCATCGGGCGTCTCCGGTCTGGGGACAGCGATGTTCTTCCCGTCCAACAACAGTGCCGTCATGGCAAACGCCCCGCAGGGTTCCTTCGGAGGAATATCCGGTATCCTGAGAACCATGCAGAACATCGGTATCCTGGGAAGTCTTGTGATTGCCATCACTGTCTCCGCGGCTTCAATACCACGCGATGTGGCGTTCGAGGTCTTCATCGGTACAACAAATCTTCTGGGCGGAGTCTCCACTGCATTCATCAGCGGGATCGATGCTGCCCTCTGGGCATCGATAATCATAATCGGTTTTGCCGGAATGCTTTCTTGGATGCGGGGTCATGAAATCCGGGAATCCGGCCGTCAGAAAGAATGATCTTCGTTGTTGATGGATTCTGCTTAATGAAACTGGATTTTATCTAAAAAAGTTTTATTTTACCATTAATTTCCAACACTTTTGATCCGGCCCATCGCCTCTTTCAGCCGGTCCATGGACGCCGCATATGATATCCGGATCCATCCCGGTGCATAGAATGCACTTCCCGGTGTCACGGCTACGTGTCCTTTCTCAAGCCAGCGGGTTGCAACATCCAAATCATCACCGGCGACTTTTACAAAAGCATAGAACGCTCCATCTGCTGGCGCTGTTTCGTATTCCATAAGATTCAACTCGGAAATTATGTAGCTCCGGCGCCTGTCAAACTCAGTCCGCATCGTCTCTACACACCGCTGGTCACCCCGGAGTGCTGCAACCGCTCCCCACATCGCAAAGGTTGCTGCCTGACTGACGGAATGTTGCTGCACTTTGGACATCTCCCTGATTATTGTCGCAGGCCCTATGGCATACCCAAGCCGCCAGCCGGTCATCGCATAAGCCTTTGAGAACCCATTAATCGTTATGGTTCGCTGCTCCATGTCCCCGATGGATGCCAGCGAGATATGCTCCTTTCCATAGACCAATTTCTCGTATATCTCATCAGACATAGCATAGATATCATGGTCCTGGCAAACATCCGCTATAAGCTCCATCGATCCGCGGTCAAAAACCGCGCCCGAGGGATTTGAGGGTGAGTTGACAACGATCATCTTTGTCTTTTTGTTCACCGTTTCAAGGATCGAATCGTCAAGCTGGAAGGTTTTCTGGTTGACCGCGTGCTTCACCACAGTACCTCCAGCGATCTGCACGCATGGTTCATAGGATACCCAGGCTGGTGTGAGAAGAATTACCTCGTCCCTGGGGTTGAGGACGGCTTCCATCGCCTCGTAGATCGCATCCTTGGCACCACAGGCAACAATGACCTGCCCGGGGGTGCAGGGAAATCGGTTCTCGAGAGTGGTCTTCTCACTGATGGCCGAGAGGAGTTCCGGGATACCGTTGCTCGGCGCGTAGTGAGTCTCCCCCCGGTTCAGCGCGGCAATGCAGGCGTCCCTGATATGACCCGGGGTATCGAAATCGGGCTCCCCAATCGAGAGGCTGATGACATCGATCCCTTCCCGCTGCATCTTCTTCGCTTTATCGGAGATCGCAATAGTGGCAGAGGGGACGACTCCGGCGATCTTTGCCGAAAGCGGCTTCATTTCAATCGCTGGACAAGCTTGATGGCCGACTCAACGGCGCGCTTTGCGTAGTCGATCCGCTCGTTTGCCTCGAGGCGCGTCATGCCAGGCCCGGAGATACCGAGCGTGACCGGCTTGCCAAACTCGAGCGAGAGGTCGATGATCTTCCTGGCCGCGTGCTGGACGACGATCTCGTCGTGCTGGGTCGAGCCCTCGATCACGCAGCCGATGGTCACCACAGCGTCGACTTTCCCAGCGGTCAGCATCTTCTTGATCGCAAGCGGCATATCGTAGGCACCCGGCACATAGAGGGTGTCGGTCACTTCAGCACCGAGAAACGCTGCGTGTTCCCTGCCTTCAATCTCCATCATGTAGGTAATGTCCCGGTTGAATTCCGCGACGACAAACCCCAGTTTTATCGGTTTTGTTTCACACATACTTGATCATCTCTATTGAATCGATCCTGATAAAATCATACGTTCTGCGGCACTATCGTTAGCGCCGTGCCGGCCCGGCATCGCCAAACCCTTGACGCTGCCCGGTACCTGCCTCTTTCTCAAGTTCTTTTGGGTGTAAGACCAGCTTTACCGCGTTGACCGCATGCTCCCGGGTCCGTTGTCCGGCAAGCCACGCGAGTTCCCGTTCGTCCTTTGCCTCGTCCTCATGGATAAAAACCTCGATGATATGGGTGTTCGTCATCAGCTGGCACATGATGAGCCCCTGAGATGCTTCGTGGGCACACATCCGGTCCTTGTCCTTGCCTCCCGGCATTCCGAGCGCCATCACGATATCGCACTTCCGCTCGTCAATAAGCTTCTTGCACGCAACCGGGAGGTCTTTGATGCCGGGAACGGTAACGCGCTCTATAGCGACACTTGCGTGTTTCTTCAGCTCATCGATTGCGATGGCTCCCATGTTGACCCGTGAGAATGTGGTGTCGGCAACACCCACTCTCATCCAAACACCCCGCAGGCGGCTTCAACGCCGTCGCCCTGCAGCTTGTATCCCAGTTTCTTCAGGGCATGCTGGGTGGCGGCGAGTGTCGCCGTGATCTCCGGTGCACTGACCGCACCCATGCTCCCGATTCGGAAGATCTTCCCTTTCAGGTGATCCTGGCCACCGGCAATGACGATCCCCAGCTTCTTGATGATCGCCCGCATTTCGTCATCTTTGATCCCTTCGGGATACTCGAATGCAGTAACGGTAGTGGCATAATCATGCTTTGCATCAATCTTCGGAAACAGAGAAAGTCCCCAGGCTTTTGCCGCAGCCCTCAGTGCCTGCGCCATCTGCTGGTGACGTGCGATCCGGTTTGCCAGGCCTTCCTCTTCCACGATAAGGCATGCCTCGCGGAGTGCGAAGAAGAGAGGGACTGCCGGAGTGTACGGTGTCTCCATCGGTTTTCCTGCGGCACTCTTTCTGTATGCTGCAAGGTCAAGGTAATACGGCGGGTTTTTTGTCAGCCGGTCCCATGCCCTGCTGCTTACCGATACCGCGGCCAGACCCGCCGGAGCAGCGAGGCATTTCTGGGAACCGGTGATAGTGATATCAACGCCCCACTTGTCCGCCTCGACTACATCGCCGCCGACAGAGGTGATCGCGTCCATGATAAAGAGCGCATCGTGTTTGCGACAGAGTCTCCCGACTTCCTGCGCCGGGTTCCTGATACCTGCCGAGGTCTCGTTGTGGACGAGCGTGACGATCTGGACCCCTTGTTCAAGACGCTCCTCGAGCGCTGCAAGGTTGAGCGGTGTTCCCCACCCGGATGCGATCTCGTGCGCTTTTCCGTACCGCTGGCTGATCTTATACAGCCGTTCGCCGAACTTCCCGTTGACAAGACAAGCGATATCCTTGTCCCTTCCAACGCTGGCGACTGCAGCTTCCATCCCGGCGGTTCCGGAGCCACTGATCACAAAGAGGTCGTTTGCTGTTCCAAAAGCGGTCTTCAGTACCCGCACGCAGTCAGCGTAGACCGCGCCGAACTCGGCGCTCCGGTGGTTTACTGCCTGCCGCATCATTGCATACCTGACCCGTTCCGGCATCGGTACCGGACCCGGGAGCATCAGGAGGAGTTCTTTTTCCATGTGGATCTGCTCATAGTATATTTATATAGACACAATATAAGTTTGGATGGCAGACATGGCAGACGTGGCAATAATCTGCGGATCGGCATCGGACAGCGCTATTGCGGACAAGGCAAAAACCGTCCTAGAATATTTCCGGATATCCTATGATTACCAAGTGATCTCCGCACACCGGGACCCGGATAAGCTGGATGCTTATATAAAAGGGAGCAGTTGCAAAGTGTTCATCGCTATCGCTGGACTCTCAGCTGCGCTTCCCGGTGTGATTGCCTCAAAAACAGAGAAGCTGGTTATCGGAGTCCCGGTAAGCGGGACCCTCAACGGGCTTGATGCGCTCCTCTCCATTGTCCAGATGCCCAAAGGGGTACCGGTTGCCACGGTAGGCATCGATAGCGGGGAGAACGCGGCGTACCTCGCGGTGCGGATGCTGAAGCTGCTGAAGCAGTGATCGATTACTCTTATCTTTTTTTTCCTTTAGGGACGATATCTGACGGTAACCGGGAGTTGTGCCTCGGCTTTCTCCCGTGCGGGCAGATGTAAAGACACAACCCACAGACTGCTACACCATTCTCCTTCTCCATTTCCCGGAAGTATTGGTCGCAAGCAGCTGCATCAAACCGTGCTTCCCGTGGTTCATCTGGATGAAAAAGGCGGCCGGTGAACGCGTGCCGGGGACAGATGTCCACACACGCAGTACACTCCCCGCAATGCGGTTTCATGGGGATGCCCGTGGGGGTGAGGGGTGCATCGGTGAGAACCGAAACCCACCGGACACGGGGGCCGTTATCCGGAGTAATAAGAAGGCAGCTCTTTCCTATCCAACCCAAGCCCGCCAGGTTCGCTGCCAGTTTCTGAGAGAAGATACCGCTGATCTGCCGGTCGTCCGTTCGCTTCGATGCTGGTACGGGAAAAGCATCGAAACCATCCCTCCTGAGCATGTTTGTCACCCTGAGTGCTATCTGGTCGAGTGCAAGATTAACCACATCGTAAGCGCAGTGACGATAGATAATAGCCCCGGCCTTGCCAGTATCTGGAAGAAGATTGACGATGCTGTCAGGCAGGACCATTCCAATTACGACGGCATGTGGATATCGTGCGACAATATCCCCGCCTTGAGCATAGATGAACGACCTAGCGGTGGATAAATCGGCTACACCAAAATAATCAGCGTCGAGGGACAGGGCAAACGTCCTGATGCGGTCATTGAGATCCATGGATATCAGTACATAACTGGAGGCATTTTCACGAAATCAAGGTTATGATCAAATGACCGGATCCTTAGATTAACGAAAATTTTACTCATTTTAGCTCAGATCAGGATCGTGGGGATCTGAGCTTCATATGCGAGAGAGAAGACCTTGAACTGACGCTATTTCCTCTCATTTCCACACTCCCTAATGGTTGCCCGTATGTGTGAAGAATAAAATGAGATAGTGAATTACGCGTTTGTCAGAGTCGGGAACTGTCCCTTCACGTAGTGTTGAATAGCATCTCTGCAGAGGGTCCTGCCATTCCGGCCTCATCATGGCCGATTCCGGGCACAACGTGGTATTCCCAGTTCAGGGGGACATGCAAGCTCGCAGCTTCTGCCTGTGCTGTGGCAAAATAATTCTTTGCCCGCTCAAACCGGTTACTGCCCTGCGCCTCCGCCGCAGGGAAATTCGCGAGGCTGCTGTCATTCGGATCCGTATCACTTCCACCGGACATGATGATGAGTTTCCGGGAAAACACTTTCGGAAGGTCACTCTCAGGAAGTGGCGAGTCTTTCAGGCCCAACGTATACGGGACCGAATATACCGGCATTACATAAAGCCCCGGATTCGCTGCTACTGCACGGCTGTACCTAGCATCGGGAAGGAATGTCACCAACCGGTGGACAAACTGGCCGCCAGCACTATGCCCATCGAGAAGATAAGTGTTCCGTGTAGCCCCGGTCTTTTCACGAACATAATCGAACAGGTGTTCAATTGCCATATACGTCCAGTTCGCTTTCGGATTCCAGCTCTTGGTACCGAACGTATTCCCGAGAACGTACCAAAGGTCATTGGGATAATATTCAAGAGAGAATTCCGGGACAATCAGAAGACTGGAATACTGTTCAGCGTAAGGAACCCAGGTATCCCGGGGTGACTCTCCATCGCGGCCAGCACCGGGTATAACGATTAAGATTGGACCTGACTGGTTCCACGCGGCCGGGCGATAAGTGTAGACGGTTATAGGGCGATCAGCGTTGCCAAGGGAATCGTTGAACACAAATTGTCCACTTCCCAGCGGAATGCCCAAGGTTCCGGCGCTGTTTGGGGAACTGGAGAAGGCGTTTTGAGAGCCTCCTCCCAAGGGGATGCTCATCATCCCGGTGTTGTTTGGGGAACTGGTGAGGTTATGAGGAGATGATGTTGAACAACCGCAAATAACCAAAATGAACACGAGAATTATGTAGAAGAGAAGCGTTATTCCGGTTTTCATCAATCAGGAATAGGATATATTATATAAATAGCACTTGGTTACCGTTTTAGGATTTCATGCTGCGGTTATGGGCAAACTTATAGGCAGGACTACCCTATTGTAGATCTATGCCTGATATGAGCGAGCCTAAAATCACCCTTGAAGGGGTAAAGATCCGGGCCCTCCATCTCACATCTGTTGACTTTGAAGTGAGACTTAAGGTACAGAACCCCAATTCCATCAGCGTTACCCTTCGGGAACTTCCGTTCACTATTTTTTTCCGGACCAGAAACCGGCAGGAAGAGATCGCTTTGGGGAACGCCGGCAAGCTGGAAATCGCTGCTAACGGGAGTACGGATATTACCGTACCAGTAACGACACACAATCTCGTGCTTATCAAGGCACTTGCAACCCTGATCGAAAAAGGGGGAATTCAGCTGGAGATCAAGGGAAACGCGGTGATCGACCATATCATGGCAGGCTGGACACTCCCGTTCACAAAGACCTTCGAGATTTCAAAACATGAAATCGTTGAAGCTATTGGGGGGAAGATCCCCGGTAAAAAGGGTCCGTGATTCCTGATCGCTCATCCCCTTCAAAAGACTTCCGGTATTAACACACTATTTTCCTACCGAAAAGAGAAAAAGTGTCGATTTATTTCCAATTTTACGGATGAATTTTTTTTATTTTTTCCCTTCCCCGAACAGCTCGTTCACCATCTTGACCGCACAAAGGTCCCCACACATTGAGCAGGTCTCAGTCTCCCCGTCACGCTCGTGGATCTTCCTGGCGTTCTCCCCATACAGTGCAAGCCGGAACTGCTCGTCCCAGTCAAGACGGTGCCGGGCATCCGCCATCTGCACCTCACGTTCCATCCGGAAACCCTCCGGTCGCCGTACGGTATCCCCGATGTGAGCCGCGATCTTTGTAACCCGTGTTCCTTCAATGATATCCTGAACATCCGGCAGAGCGAGATGTTCGCTCGGCGATACCATACAGAGGAAATCAGCGCCGTTCAGACAGGCCGTTGCCCCGCCGATGGCCGCAACAACATGGTCATAGCCAGCCCCGACGTCGGTAACAAGAGGGCCGAGGAGATACAGCGGGGCATGGTCGGTAATCTCCTTGATCATCTTCACGTTATACCCCACTTGGTCAAGCGGCATATGGCCGGGACCCTCAATCATTCGCTGGATCCCCAGCTCGAGCGCACGCTTGGCCAAGGTGCCGATAGTGATGTATTCCACCGATTTCGCCAGCTTCTCTGCGTCCTGCAGACAACCGGGCCGCATCCCATCGCCAAGACTGATCGTGACTTCATGCTCTGCAAGGATCTCAAGGAGGTATTCATACTCAGCATACAGCGGGTTTTCCTCATCGCGCTGCATCATCATCGCGCAGTGGAACGACCCCCCCCTGCTTACAACACCCATAAGGCGGGGGTCAGCTTTGAGCGCTGCAAGTGCCTGCCGGTTCACACCACAGTGGAGAGTGAGGAAATCAACGCCCTGCTCGCAATGCTCGCGGATAACCCTGAACAGGAGATCTGCGTCGACGTCCCCCGCATTGCCTGCCCTCCTGACCGCTTCGTAGATCGGTACGGTTCCGACGGTCGTATCCAGCCTGAGAATTTTCTTCCGGATTGCAACCAGATCTCCACCGGTAGATAGATCCATGAGGGCATCGGCGCCATTGTCAAGGGCTGCCGTCGCTTTCTTCTCTTCGAGAGCCGGATCACACCGGGTGCCTGATGTACCGATGTTGACGTTGACCTTGACCCGGCATCCCTCACCGATTGCGCATTTCCTGTGTTTCCGCTTCGGGTTTGCCGGGATTACGATCCTTCCGGCTGCAATACCCCGGGCAAGCTCGGCTGGATCCCTTCCTTCGGCCCGTGCCACCGACCCGAGTTCCCTGAGAACCCCGCGGGAACATCTGCGGATGAGCAAATCCATAAGAAACATCTGCTGTGAGTCCTTATTATTGTGCATGCAGGTCAAGTGGATTCCCGAACAATCGGCCTACGCCAACTCCTATATCTACGGTGCAGTGCTGGTGGATGCCGGTGTGCTTCCAATGGCGGTGAAAGAGTACAAAGATGAGATCGAGACCGTTGTTCTGACCCATTGCCACTTCGATCATACAGCCCGGGTCAAGGAGATTGCCCATATGTGCAAAGCAAAGGTCGCCATCCATAAAAACGATGCCGTAGGCCTCCTCGATGATACACGGAGCCTCTCGATGCACTTCGGCTCACGATCCCCCGGCATCGTCCCGGACATCCAGCTCAAAGACGGTGACACCATCAGCGGCCTCACGGTGATTCATACGCCCGGCCACACACCGGGCAGCATCTGCCTGTATTCTGCTGCCGACCGGATCCTCATCAGCGGGGATACAGTATTTACCGACGGGTGTTTCGGGCGCTATGATTTCTTGGGCGGGAGCAGGGTAGATCTCTCGAAATCGCTTGAGCGTCTGTCGGCTCTGGATGTGGAAGGGCTCTTTCCCGGTCACGGGCTGCCGGTAGATGAAGGGGGCAGCCGGCACATCGCTGCCGCTCTGGGGCTCATGAAGAGCGGTTATGGATAAGGGAATATACTGCCTCGTCTTTTTTACCCGGGGTTGCACAGCCCGGATTGGTGCTGTCGGAGAGATCGCCTTTGCAGCGGGATGGTACATCTACATTGGATCTGCCCTCGGAAGCGGCGGGCTCAGGCGGCTTGAACGGCACATCGGCCTTGCCGGGAAACGCGACCGGCGCCCGAAATGGCACGTGGACTACATCCTTACCGACAATAGATTTTTACTGAAATACGCAGTGTCTGCACTGACAGAACACCGCCTTGAATGCGGGCTCGCCCGGTCACTCGGAGGTATAGGTATCGCCGGCTTCGGGTGCAGCGACTGTTCCTGCGCGACTCACCTGTTTTACCGTGACAAGGATCCCCTTTCCGGGATCACGGATAAGTTCCATGATCTCGATCTGGAACCGGTCGTGCAAAGGCTCATTACCAGGAAACGGTGAAGGCTATCCTATGAAGGTCCTTGGGTTGTCAGGAAGCATGCGAAAGGATGGAAATACCGCCAACCTGGTCAGGGAGATACTCAAACACTCCCGGTCCGAGGAAATCCAGACCGAATTTATCTCCCTTTCAGGAAAGAAGATCCTGCCCTGTTTAGGATGCGAGAAGTGCAAAGAGAAGAAATGGTGCGTGAACGAGCATGATGACTGGACCGAAATCGCCCGGAAGGTGCTCGACTGTGACGTACTGATCATCGGATCGCCGACATACTATTACGATGTGAATGGCCAGCTCAAGAATTTCATCGACCGGACGTATTCTCTTTACCATGACCGCAAGCTGGCGGGAAAGAAAGGGGTTGCCGTTGCCGTCCATGCCCAGAAGGGTGTCAACAGGACAATCCAGACTCTCGAAGGATTCCTAGGAGCGCATGAATTTTCTTCTCTTGGTTCTGTTACCGGGACAGCGTACGAGGAAGGTTCGATCCTGAACGATCAGGAGGCCCTGGCGAAGGCAAAAAAGATCGGGGAAAAGATTATCCGGCTGATTAAAAAACGCCCTCAATAATTTTTATTAACCGTGTTTCTTGCCAGTCATCTTTTCGATGTCGACCCTGATGACACAAACTTTTACGAGGGATTGCTCCGTGTAAGGCGGGGGATCTGCCCCATAATGGCGGAGGATGCAGTCCAGACCTTTCTTTTTTTCATCGTTGTCCGCAAGAAAAACCGCGGTTCCTGAACAGATTACGCTCTTGTATCCCATCTCCCAGGCACAGGGGTTCTCGTCCGGTATCGGGCCAATAGTGAGATCGACTTCCACGCACACCCGGGGATTATTCTGTAAAATCGCGATCTTCTCTCCCTCACACGCTGAATGAATATAGATAGTCCCCTCCTTATACCCGAAGCAGACCGGCACAACAAACGGTTCACTGTTGCAAGCCATCGCAAGCCGGCATACGGGTGCCACCTGCAGGATCAGTTCCATTTCTGCCCGGTCGGTTATTTCGCGGTCTTTCCGTCTCATACATGAATCCGTCCCAATGATCGCTGAAGGGCCGATCCGGTGATATGATGTTCAGATCAGACCGTACAGCGTGTTCCGCTGGTGGAGCGTCCTGCCGACATCCTCAGCGATCCGCTGCATCTCTTTTGGATCGAGGTAGTCGGTGTTAACAGCTCCAGCACCCTTGGAAATGCTCTCTTCAAACATCGTCCCGCCGAGATCGTTTCCCCCGGAGATTAACCCAAGCTGGGCCATCTTGATCCCCTCCTTCACCCACGAAACCTGAATATTCCGGAAATTATCGAGATAAAGCCGGGATATCGCTACCATCAGGAAGTCTTCTCTGCCTGTTGCTCCCGCCCTTGCCGCACCCTGCCGGAACAGCGGGGTGTTCATGTGGATGAACGAGAGCGGGACGAGCTCAGTGAACCCGCCCGTATCATCCTGGATCGTTCTCAGGATCGACAGGTGCTTAACCCGGTCAGCGTCGCTCTCACAATGCCCGTACATGATAGTCGCTGTCGTCGGTATGCCGAGACTATGGGCTTCCCGGATTATACGTACCCATTCTCCGGTCGGGATCTTCTGGGCGCAGATCTTGTCCCTGATCTCATCTACGAGAATCTCGGCCGCGGTGCCACACATCGATCCCAGCCCCGTGGCCTTCATGGCCTTGAGCACATTAAGAGTACTCATCTTGCTTTTTCGTGCTGCGTAGGCAACCTCCATCGGGTTGCTCGCATGCAGGTGAACACCTGGTGCGGCCTCGCGGATCCAGCTATAGACATCGATATACGATTGGGCGGTAAAATCGGGATGGAGCCCGCTTACGGTGCATATCTCCGATACACCCCTGGCCTTTGCCTGTGCAGCCTTCTTCCGGATTATTTCACGGTCATAAAAATACGAACCTTCGTCGCCTTTCTTCTTCCCGTATCCGCAGAACCCGCAGTTGTTCACGCAGATATTGGTGACGTTAATATTCTGGTTCAGGACCCAGGTAATGGAGTTTCCTGCCCGCTCCTCCCGGACCTCATCCGCAACCGCTGCGATCTCCCAGACCCCGCGGTCACGAACCTGAAATAATGATATTGCTTCATCGTCGCTTAACCGGTGACCATTTCTTACGTCGTCCAGCAGAGTCTTCAGCCGTGAATCCATGGCATTGCCTACCTCTTCACACTCTATAGCACCAGTGGAAAGGTAAAGGTATCCTCATCCCGGTACGTATGATTATTATCTCCGTCGCGCCAACCATCAATGCAGGAGATTTATGGAAACGGCAGATGTGAAGCTGAGCAGGAAAACAGCCGAGGGGTTTATCATTCCTCTCGGGCACGTGAACCTTGTTGCTGTAAAGACCGATGTGGGCATGGTCGGTTGCGGTGCATTCGATGTTGCGGCACTCGACTCGTTCAGTTATCCCGCTGTCAAGGTCAGGCCTTCAATCGGGCCGTCAATTGTCACGATAGATGATATCCTCAAGGGCATTGTCAAGGAAGCGAACCGCTCTGCCATTGGGCGGGGCATAAGGACCGGCATGACCGGCCGACAGGCGCTGGAACTGCTCTGAATGAGCCAGTTCCGGTCCGTAATTCTTTTTTATATCTCTTATCGCTCGCGGTTACTTCCTGTTTTTCAGTGTCGTGAGATCGGGTCTCCTGCCATGCTGCTCCATCATGTCCCGCACCATAACGTCCGGATGGTGGTAGCGTCCGTGCTGTTGTGTTTTTTCACCCATCTGGATGGATTTTGTGGGGCAGAAGTTCACGCAGGCAAAGCACATCTCACAGGAATGGTGCCAGAGTGGCCGCTTGTTCTCAATCGTGATGTTCCCCACCGGGCAGACTTTCTCACACGTTGTGCAGCCGGAACAGCTATCCAGGACAGAGAATTTCCTGTCCTCGCTGGAGCTTAGCCAGACAAAGATCGGGTGGGCGAATCGGAGGATCCGAACTTTCCAATCGGTCTCCGTATCCCTCAGCGTTCTTCTCTCCCGAATCACTGCTGCGATCTCCATTATCTTCAGTGAAGCTTCCCGGAATAATTTCTGCTGTCCCGCCGTGTTCGGGCCCTCAGGTCCAAACACGTAGTTCTGGGGCATGAGAATCCCGAACGCTGCATTAACCACTTTTTGTTTCCTGTCAAGGATTTTTTCCAGTTCCGAAAATGCACCGGTCATCCCGCTCTCCGCCAGGGTGCAGACACAGAAGATATACTCTGTATCCGAGAGATCAACCTGTTCTGCGAACCGTGCCACAATCTTCGGAAGACCCATTACGTAGACCGGAAAGACGAGACCGACCGCTCCCTGAGGGGCTCGGGTTTGCTCTCCAGAGTTCATGGCTTTCGGGATCGGGACAAGTTCTGTCTCCCTGAGTTCCACGGCAAGTTGTCGTGCTACGGTAAGTGAGTTTCCGGTTCCAGTAAAATAGTAGATAGTGGTCGGCATGGATTGATCATTTCTTATTGAGAGATATAGCCAGTTGAGATAATAAGGAAATCAGGGGCCGCTATTTTTGGACTCATGCGAGAGATGGAATAAGGGATGTAACAAAATTTTACCGTTTTTTCCCGGTCTTCTTCTTTGGCCGGGTTATTTCCTTCTCTTTTGACCGGAGGTACATCTCGTGCAGGATCATCGCGATGACCACAATGATGGCAACGAGCCATATGTTGAGCGGGAGGTACCCGATAAGGGGTATTGCAAAGAGCGCCTTTCCCACGATCCATTCATCTTTCACGGGTTCGACCTGCCCTATTCCCGGGTAGCTCACGAGCTGATCAGGCGCAGGGTTGTTATCCCCCCAGGTTATGTATCCCGCATGAGGTGCGGTATAATTGACGACAGGATCCCCTTTCATCTCAGTAACAGGGCCGGCATCTACGTACTGGATCGCCCGGTGGATGATCGGGTGGACATTAGTCAGGCCGTTGGGTTTGTAGATGATAACGTCCCCATACTCATCGTACTTTGTATAGTTAGACGTCGTCCCGTCAAGCCACGTCTGAAACTCTCCATACCGGTCTTTCTGTACAACGACAACCAGATCCCCAATCTTCATATGAGGATCCATACTTGATGACTCAATGGTGACGACCGCAGGCCAGGTGCCGCAGATCAGGAACAGGACGAGAGCAACAGAACCAACGACAGCGATAAGCCAGATGGCGTCCCGGGCGAGGGAAAGTGCCCAGTGTTCACTCGTCCGGAACTCCTTGAAAAGCGCCCGAAAATCCCGTTTTTGTTCTTTGCCTGCCATGGATGATCTTCCTGTACCGGACCTGGTTCCGGTTTGATCTCTCATATGTATCCGTCAGTCATTTAATAAAACTGCCGGGTCACGGTGACATCGATCCATTATCGGGTGACGAATACCCCGTAAAGGTAATATATCCCGAATGCTATCAGAAAGAGGCCGCATATCCCCATGATCCACCGGTAACGTTGGTCCGAGAGGACTGCTCTCCCCTGTGCAATACCTGTCGAAACCACCGTATACCAGCCGAGATCTGCACACCAGTGACCGGCCATGAAAACCCCGGCCAGCACGATGCCTCCCTGCAACCCTGCGATTACCATCGCGCTTCCGACAGAGAGCCACCATATCCAGAAGAAAGGATTCGCAGCGCTGGTTATTGCGCCTGAGAAGTAGGGGTTAGTGACATGTGTCCCGGAGGATGTTTCCTCCAAGGAGACTTGCCTGCTGCCGGTAATCGTCAGAACCCCGAATGCGACAAGGGCGATGCCCCCGATCCCCGCAATAACATGCGAATACGGCAGGGCAACCGCTGCCAATCCCATGACGATCAGGATAAAAATTACGGATTCGACAACCATATGGCCGAGCGTTACTTTCGGACCAGTCGTCCAGCCCCCGGTAAACGAGGCGTTGATGGTCGCGACAAGCGTCGGGCCGGGAGCGAGTGCCCCGGTCAGACCGAGCGCCAGTGCAAGGAAGAACATCCCGAATGTATCGTACATGATATCGTCAATAGTTACGATTCACAACATCGCGCCCCCGTAAGAAGGGGGCAATGCCTAATCCTGTACCTATATTTTCTCCGCGGGCGATATAGTTCCCATGCTTGATGCGCAGCAGATCGCTCTCCGGTTCCTCGACACCAAGCTCCAGGTGCATCCTGACGTTATACGGTACATCCAGGAGCAGGATGAACCGGACCTGATCGACCGCATCATCGCGCAGGTCCCCAAAGACACAATCGTGGTATCACCACGGTTCATCCCGGGCATGAATGCAACACGGGACGGTATCCGGTTCCTGACAGACCCTTCCGTGGAAGTTGTCAGCGGGTGTCCCGGAACCTCCGGCTGCATCAATGGCACCGCGGATTACCTGCACTACTTCCGTGACCGGTATAACCGGTTGGGAAACATGATCCGGGCCAGATTCGGTACGATGCCTATCGAGGCACTCACCCGGTCGAACCGGTACCGTCAGGAAGAGAGTACGGTTGTCGGAATGGTCACCGAAGTCAAAACGACAACAAACGGCCACCGGATCGCCGAGATCGAAGATTCAACGGCAAATATCGCGGTTCTCTTCCGCAAGGACCGACCGGTATTTTCCGATGCCGAACGGCTCATCCATGACGAAGTTATCGGTGTCAAAGGCAAACTCTCCAGCGACGGGAAGCTTTTCTTTGCCGACACACTCTACCGTCCGGATATCCGGATCGACAACACACCGTTCAAGAGCGAGCAGCCGGGGAAAGCCTGCTTCATCTCTGATGTCCATGTAGGCAGCGACACGTTCCTTTCCGATTGCTGGAACCGGTTTGCCGACTGGCTCCACAACTCGGACATCTCGTACCTCCTTATCGCCGGTGATCTCGTTGACGGCATAGGGATTTACCCGGGCCAGGAAAATGAACTGGTTATAAAAAACATCTACGAACAGTATGACGCGCTCGGTGCGATGCTGTCAGACCTCCCCTCCAGAATAAAGATCATCGTTTCCCCAGGTAACCACGATGTGGTTCGGGGCGCAGAGCCCCAACCGGTAATTCCGGAGCAGTTCACGCGGAAGTTCCCAAAGAACTGCATGCTCGTCGAGAATCCAGCGCTTGTCAACCTGCAGGGAGTTCGGGTGCTGATGTACCATGGCCGGTCGATCGACGATATGATCGGACTCATACCCGGCGCGTCCTACGACCACAGCGGGCTCATGATGGAGGAGATGCTCAAGCGGCGGCACCTCGCACCGGCCTATGGCCGAAAGACACCGATTGCAGCGGGAAAGACCGACCGGCTGATCATCGATCCCCTGCCGGAGATCCTCCACACGGGTCACGTCCATATCACCGGGATCACTGAGTACCGGGGGGTGCTAGGCATCAACGCCGGCACCTGGCAGTCCCAGACCGCGTTCCAGAAACAGATGAACGTCAACCCGACCCCTGCTCAGGCAGTTGTCGTTGATCTCCAGAATCTCCAGACAAAGACGTTCACATTTATGAATTAAGGGAACACGGGGTTCCGAATCCGGTATAAATGTTCCCAGTACTGTTGTTCTTTTTCTCAAGAATGCACGATGAAAAATATTTTATTCAGGATTTTTCACTTCACGATCACGTTCGCTTTGTCATCAAACGGGTTCTTCCGCATTGCGAGGCTGAACAGGTAGGGATACGCGCGCTGCAGGTACTCCATGTACTTCAGCCATTCAGGTACCAGCAGCAAATATACCCGTTCCATATCGCCCTTGAGATGGAGAATGTCTGACGGGGGCAGTTGCCCGAAATTATCACGGGCCTTCAGTTCCTCTGCGAGATGCGTGACCGCCAGGATCAGGTCAGTGAACGACTCGTGCTCAAAGACCATCGGGTTCTCTACGATACGGAGGAGGAAATCCTCGTTCTCAAGGAGGAATATCCGGAGGTCACCGAAGTTCATTCCTGAGGGATCGAGCGTACACTTCCAGCCTGCAAGACCTTCGCGTGAAGATCGGAACTTTTCCGCGGTCAGGCCCGGACCTGCCGCCAACAGTCCCTGCAGGGGACCGGGGCCCTTATTGATCTTCGTAAACCGGGCAAGAAGCGGGGTTCCGACCCGGGAGAAGAAGATCCCGATCACCATGTTCAGTTTCTCCATACGCTGCTGCCGCTCCCGCGAGGTGAGCATCGAGTCAATGATCAGCGTTACGCAGAGGACTTCGACCGGGATAAAGGCAAGGTCTGCTAGGAGATAGGTGAACAGGTAGTGGGAATCCTGAAATATCATTAAATGGATCGTCATCAGGAGGAGGGTGATAGTGACAAGCGAAACACCGGCGTATAGTTTCCAGCGGAGTTCTTCCTTCATGGTGACATATCGTTCATCAAAGACAATAAAAAATCCGGATGTACGAGTATTGCCCGATTAAAGGAGACTCCTGCTCAACCCGCAGATACACCCGAACTGAAAAAAAGAGGGATCGGTTCAGTGCTTAAGCGATACGTCAAAGAAGATGTTCTTTCCTGACGCTTTGAGCGGGATGCCGTACGTAATACTGCACCCTTTCATCATCCCGAGCTCCATCGCTGCAACACCTGCGGTGAACATGATCCGGTTATCGACGTTATGGATAGCTGCGGTCTTTGCTGCGGACCCCACTGCAATCCCCAGATCCGAGATCTTCAATACGCAGTTCGGGCCAGAGTACATGCTTTTCCTCTTCTTTGAATCCTTTACCGCTTTTGTCATCTCTGCGCAGGTGGCAAATCCGCATCCTCCGCAGTTAATGCCGAGCGCTTTTGTGCCCTCAACCCCGATCAGTATGGTGGCATCACTCGCCTTTACCTGCTGACCGTTGATCTTGAAGAACTCCATATTGAGGTCCGTTCCCATTTTAACCATCCGGTTCCCCAGGTTTTCCTGCTCTTTCCCGGTAACAACCTTGACCCTGATTGAATCCAGGCCGACTGCTTTTGGCGCAGTTCTCGCTGCAAGCGCCATGAGCGACGCTACCGACTTTACTGCTTCCGACTCGATAGTCATGAATGGTAATCAGCGCACTGGTAGAAAAATGTGGCGTGTTTCCGGGAAAAATCCGGCCTTGCCGCAATCCCTGATGTGATCGGAAATACAACGGGCCTGGATACCTCAGCGTCGCCGGCTTTTTCAAGGAAATTTCTGATTACGGTCACGGCCATCTCGAAACCGTCCTTTGTATCGAGATAATTTTCTCTTCAGCCCTCTACTTTGCCCTTATGATAACACGCGATTTTTCTGTGATTCCGATCTCAGGCAGTATCTTGTAAAACCTCTACAAGAACTGAGAGGTTCCGCTGCAGGGACTTCTGTCCTTCGGGAGAGCCTCGCCAGTCCGGATGTGCGGTATCGGGCTGGATGCCCAGCAACGTAACTTTTACCCCGGCATCCTTTGCCACGAATTCCATAACCACGGATAGGGGCAGGATATGCGTCGAAAAAAGGCTCGCCTTTATTTTTCCCGGTTTCACAATTGCCATGGTGCCAGGGAGGGCACCCATATCCGCAGAGTCGAGAAAGAGAACATGATCGGGATGGTATTTGCGGAGAGGTCCCGTGAAACTCTCTGGCACGATTCCCGTAAAAAAGACCCTGATACGGGGTAAGTGTAGTTTATCGATCTCGCTGGCAACGTACATCCCAAGCTGATCCACGGGCAAGAGCTCATCCCCGATCCCTACGATGGCAATCCTCCGGGCCTCTCTCAACCTGCGCGTCAGGCCCGCCCGCAGATCCTGCCCAAGGGAACTGATCATGTCACTACCAGCTCCCGATCTGTGCCGGAACATGAGAGTTCGTCCGTGAGGTATATCGCATCCGTTGGGCAGTGCCGCTCACAGAGCCCGCACCGGATGCACTTGAAGACTTTCACCTCCGGTCGTTTCTTGCGCGTGAGCTTCTTACCCTTGAACTCTACCTCGCGCTGGTTGGGAATCATTGTGATGGCGTGGGACGGGCAGACGAGCGAGCACATGGAGCATCCCATGCATTTCTCATCGGAGATGACCACCCTTCCCCGGAACGCCAGCGGGACCGGGACTTTCACCTTCGGGTACAGAATGGTGACGGGCTGCGACAGCAGGTTCCGGAACATCTCCTTGATTACGCTCATGCGTTCACCCACATGGCGTTCATGACAAGGACAATTGCAACCTGAACAATCGAGGCGCCAGCCAAGTATTTCCAGCCGATCCTGTTGAGCTGATCGATCCGGATCCGGCCTGTTGCCACTTTGATCGAAGAGAGGACGAGGAGTATGGCGAGAGTCTTTGCGAGGAAAACGATAAAACCGACGATTACGGAAAGCCAGGCAGAAGTGAAAGTCCATGGCGTCAGGGGACCTCCAAGGAACAGGGCAGCCACAAGAGCGCACCCGGCGACGAGATATACATCGAATGCGAGATGCATCACGGCAAGCCTTCGGCCGGTCAACTCCGTCCAAGGCCCGGCAATGATTTCAGTCTCTGCTTCCGGGATATCGAATGGTGTCCGCTCCAGCTTTGCCTGGAGCCCGATCAGGGCGACAACAAACCCGATCGGCTGAAGAAGAGCAAACCAGAAGTGCTCCTGCTGCCATACAACAATCTCCGATATTGACCAGGTTTCCGCCATCAGGGCAGGAGTGAGAAGCGCTAAAAAGAACGGCACCTCGTAGATGAACAGCTGAGTAACAGCCCTTATACCTCCTATTGCAGAGTAGATGTTCCTGCTCAGCCAGCCTGCGAGAAAGAGAACGATCGTCGGGAGGGTCAGGAGGTAGAGCACGACGACCAGGTCTCCGTTAAACGAAAACGGGCTGTCACTAACGACAGGTATGTAGAGAAACGCGGTCATGACCGCCGCAAGGGCTATCAGCGGGGCGGCATCAAACACCCTTTTGTCGACGCCATCCGGATCAATGACTTCCTTGCCCAACATCTTGATAAGATCCGCAAACGGCTGAAACAGCGGTGGACCGACCCGGTGCTGCATCCGGGCCGCGATCTTCCGGTCGAGATACTCAAGTACGAGGGCATAAATCAATAGGAAGAGAAATCCCGGGAAGAGGAAGATATAGACAAGAGTTAGGGACAACGGGATCATGGCCGTGCCTCCTCATTATTGGACAGATTTTTCCTGCGCAGCTCGTCAAAGCTGACGACCGTTGTCTTCCTTTTACCGTTATCAACTACAGTAAGCCGTGACGTGCAGGAAAGACAGGGGTCGATAGCGGCGACAATCACAGGTATATCGGCTAAGTTCTGGTTGACAAGCCCCACTGCCACCGATGTCCAGTTCGCTAGCGTCGGGGTGCGGATGTCAACCCTTTCGACCCTGTCGGTGCCGTTGGTCCGGATGAAGTGGACGAGCTCGCCTCTCGGCGCCTCATACCGGGAAAGGACCTCCCCTTTGGGCGCAGTCTTTGGTGCGTTGACGCGGATGTTACCCGCCGGCAGGTTTTCAAGGCAGAACCTGACGATTTTTATGCTTTCAGCGAGTTCCCCGATGCGGACTCGGGTCCGGCCATACACATCCCCATTCGTGTCGGTCACTACATTCCACGGCGCATCTGCATAGACAAGGTAGGGATCATCCTTCCTGACATCGTAGTCCACGCCACTCGCCCTAGCCGTTGGGCCGACCGTCCCGTACTTCAGCGCCTCGTCTTTCGTGAGTTTACCGACGTCCCGGAAACGGACCAGCATCGTCTTCTGGCGTTCGACCATCTCCACATATTTTGCGATCCGCTCTTCGAGATGCGGCAACCGGGATAACGCTGCTTTCACCTGTGAGGGGTTCAGATCGCGGCGCACGCCACCAACCTCGTTCATGCCGTAGTGCACCCGGTTTCCGCTCATCTCCTCAAGGATGTCCTGGACCGCCTCCCGGTCGCGCCATGTCCACATGAAGAGGGTATTGAACCCAATCTCATGCGCGGCTACCCCGAGCCAGAGAAGATGGCTGTGGATCCGCTCAAGCTCCGCGATGATTGTCCGTATATATTGTGCCCGCGGGGGCACCTCGAGCTGCATCAGCTGCTCGACTCCCTTGGCAAAGACTGTCGCATGGGAATGAGAGCAGATCCCGCATACCCGCTCCAGCAGAGGAAGGACCCGGATGAAGTTGCGTTGTTCGGCCGCCTTTTCGATCCCCCTGTGGTTGTACGAGAGGTCCAGTTCGATCCGGACGATCTTTTCGCCGTCAGCGATGACTCTGAAGTTCACCGGCTCTTTCAGCGCAGGGTGCTGGGGACCGATCGGGATGATAACTTCGGGCATCTACGTCCTCCCTTCCCTTATTCCACCATACCAGGTATCGGGCCCTGGCTTCCAGTCCTTCCGAAGCGGGAACTCGTTCTCAGGCCATTCTTCGTTCAGGACTATCCTCTTCAGGCCAGGATGACCCAGGAAAACAATCCCCAGTAAGTCGTGGATTTGCCGCTCGTAGATCCCGGCCGGTGGAAGGATATCAGAGAGTGTCGGGGTCTTGGGCGCATCACGCGGAAGGCTTATGCTAAGTGACAGGATGGTCCGGTGCGGTCCGGTCAGATGGTAAATCAGTTCAAGGGTGGTTCCGTTATCTGCAGAACTTATCGTTATAAGGCGATCGCACTGGAGTGCCCCTTGACATACCCTGATCGCTTCTTGGATTTTGTCCGGGGTAGTGGCGATCCTGATGCGGCCCGGGCCGGCTTGCCCGGCAGGTCCATAATCCCTCATCGCTGCTGCGACGAAATCCAGTGCCAACCGATCTGTCATGGTGTAAGCTCTCCTTTTTTGATATCCATCTCCGTGATCTCCACCTCCCTCATCTCCCGCCATTTTTTACCGCCGTGCTGCGCATCCTTTGCGAGAAGGTCCAGGCAGGTGACGACTCCATTGATGATCTCGTCGGGCCGGGGTGGGCAACCGGCGATGTAGACATCGACAGGTATGACATCCTCCACACGCTGCATGACATGGTAAAGACCGTGGAACACCCCCCCATCCGCCCCGCAGGCACCCATGGCGATCACGTACTTCGGGTCCGGTATCTGCTCCCAGACCCTGCGCAGCCGGGATGCCTGTTTCAACGTCACCGGCCCGGTCACGATCAGGATGTCAGCATGTCGGGGCGATCCCCTGGCAAGGATCCCAAACCGTTCGAGATCAAAATGGGGCATCAGGCAGGCGATGATCTCGATATCACAGGCATTGCACGCTCCGCTGTTAAAAATGGTAATCCATGGCGATTTCTGCCGCGCCCAGTTCACGAGGCGCTGGCTCAGCGAGGCTGCCATTGTGTATGATCACCTCCACCGGCACATATTAACCCGGTGATGGGGGCAACAGGCCAGTTGGCTGGCGTGATGCCGGAACGGGCTACCGGTTGCCCATGAAGTAAATCCGGGGATACGTGCTTCTTCATTCTGATCATTGTTCCCACCTCAGAGCGGTCACAGCAACAGCTATAATGAGGAGATACCCCAGAGTTCCCCAGAGCGGCGCATCGTGCGGCGCAATCGCGATGACCAGTGCAGCGACGTGTATGACTGCGAAAAACAGGGCAACATAGAAGAACTGGTAGCCTGGCTGGAATGTCTGAGATTCCGCAACTTCACCGCCGACGTAAGACATCGTCTTGTTTGCCGATGGGTTGAAGACCGGTGCAATGGTGGCGGACCACGCGTAGATCAGGTAACCCACGGCAAGGGCAAAGACCAGAATGAGGACAGGTGAAGTCAGGATATCCAGAGGTGTCATTATCGAACCACCCACGGGAAGATCTGCCCGGATGCAAGTGAAATCCAACCATAGAACGGTTCAGGGAAGATCCCGAGGTAGAGCGTGGTAATTGCCAGCACTACCACTGCTGAAAGGACACTCAGGGGGATCACTGTTCTGGCTTTAACCGGCTGGCCCGTATGGTCTGATTCACTGCCGGAAAAGAGAAGTGTTGACAGGATCGGGACATAGTACCCGAGTGATATACCGGTATTGATCTCGAGGATCAGGCCAAGCACAATCCCTCCCCACATAAACGTCGCGATACCTGACTGGATAACCAGCAGTTTGCCCAAAAAGCCGCAGGTGAAAGGCTGCCCAATCAACCCGAGGATGATCACGGTAAAGGCAATTCCAAGGACGGGGTTCTGGGCACCCAGTCCTTTCATCCGCGCCGTCTCGGAAGACCCGGCACGTTCCGTGAATGCGTCTGCGGCGATGAAGGCACCACTCTTCATTACCCCATACGCAACGGCATAGAAAAGACCTGCGGCAAACCCGAATGGCAGGCTGTACAATAACCCGATGCCAAAACCCAGCAGTATATATCCCATCTGGGCGACGCTTGAATAGGCAAGTACACGGCGAAGGTCCCGCTGGTTTAATGCCAGGAGGTTTCCCGCAGTCATCGTAATGACTGCAAAGAATGTCACAACGATACCAAGGGTCCTGGGAACAAGGGCGCTGCCTGGCAGGGCAGAGAGTGAGAGGAACAAGGCAATCAGTACCCCGATCTTCGTTGCGCCGGTCATGATCGCAGTGACACCCGCAGGAGCCCGGCTGTATGCATCCGGAAGCCATGTGTGCAACGGAAAGATCGCAAGTTTCACGCCATACCCGATCAGGATGAGGATTGCCGCAAATACGATGAGCACCGGGTCTCCGCCGGCAAGGGCACCAGGCAGTACTGACAGGGTTAAAGTATGCCCCTCAGTAAACAGGATAGCCACACCCAAGAGGGCGGTGATGGTGCCTGCCACTCCCTGCATGAGGTACTTCATGGCAGAAGGAAGTGCCGCCGGGTCCTCCTTGTGCCTGTAGGCGCACAGTGCATATACCGGGATAGCCGAAAGCTCGACCGCGACGAAAATAGTAAAGAGATCCCCGGCGAACCCTATAGCCACCGCACCGGCAAGCGCAAGGAGAAAGAGGGGGTAATACAGGTGTACCGGCCCTTTTGGATCGAGACTCCCTTGAGACGCCATTGCTGCCACAGCGCCAACACCGGTGATGAGCAGTCCCCCCGTAAGGCCGATATACGGAATGGTGCCGGGAGACAGCCATATCTCCGCGGAAAGGAGAAAACAGAATGCCGCGAAGAGCCACAGTGCCGTAAGCGCACCGGTCCATCGGCGAAGGCTGACGGGGAGAAATTTCGCAATAACATATACTGTTACGCTGCCGGTGGCGACAAACAGAGGAATTGAAACCGAAATTCCGGCTGGTGTCATCGGCCCACCACCACAACGACAAGAGCAAGGACAGCTACCAGTATGCTCCCGAAGACTGCCAGGTTCCAGTTTATATCACGGTTTTCCATTCCCATCGCAGACCTCCCGATATTGGTAAGGGCAATACCGGCATCTTCCGCATAACTATAACATACCCTGAATACAGCCTGAATCCATCCGGCACAGGTAATAACACCGTGGCCGGCGGCCAGGTATAAGGCGTCAAAGTCGTTTACGTGTACATCGTGAGGTTCAAGCCACCTCTTCCCGACGGTGAAGAAGAAGAGAGCTGCACTGCCGAGGATCAGGAGGGTGCCCCCCAGGCGCACCGGATCATATGCCAGATACGTGGTCGGGTAAGGAAGGATGGCATAAAGGACGGAAGGGAATATCCCGATCAGGATGCACAACGCGGCAATCCCCAGCATACTGGCCTGCATAAGGAATGGAGGATCCGAAGCCTCCGTATCGCCAGGTCGCAGGAAGGCGAAATAGCCCAGTTTAAGGAACGATACGAACGTCCCAAAGGATGCGATCTCAAGGAGCACCCAGAGCCAGATGTTCACCTGCTCCGCCGCCATGAGAACCATACCCTTGGATATAAATCCGTTGAAGAGCGGGACCCCGGAGATTGAGAATGCCGCTACCCAGAACGCGAATGCTGTCACCGGCATTTTTTTCTGTAGCCCGCCGATGCGGCTCAGCGCATTTTCACCGGTCTTCCAGATAATGACACCAATGACCATGAAGAGGAGCGCTTTGTAGAGGATATGGTTGAAAACGTGTGCCATCCCGCCATCAAGCCCGAGCTGACCAATATCGTTTGCCGCACCCAGCCATCCGAGTATCCCCACGCCGGCAACCATGTAGCCAACCTGGGAAATGATATGGTATGACAAAAGGCGGCGCATGTCATTCTGGATAATGGCAAAACAGACGCCGTATATGGCCATGATCGCCCCCATGAAGGCAATATACTCCGTACCGGGCTGCGCCCGTGCAAGGAGGTAGACCGCGGCTTTTGTTGTATAAACACTCAAAAACACGCTCGCGACAAAATTGGCCCGAGGGTAGGTATCCGGAAGCCAGGTATGCAGAGGGATGAATGCGATATTCACTCCTATGCCTAACACGATCAGGACTGATGCCCACAACTGGTACGTGGCATTGGGGATTCCGGCAAGAGGCCCGACAATCGGAGAACCCGCTCCCATAAATAGCAACACAATCCCTGCTCCGAGAAGTGCCCCTCCAAGACCATGGAACAAGAGGTACCGGAACCCTGCCCCGATCGCTTCCCCGTCTTGCTGCCAGATCAGGATGGTCGAGACGACTGCCATCAGTTCCCAGAAGATGAGAAGGGTAATCCAATCGCCTGCAAAAACCACCCCAAGCGAAGCGCTGGCATAGAGGAGGGCGAAGAGATGAAGACGGGGTGATGCAACAACCGCGGCATAAAGGATGGCAAAAAACGTAATGATGGCAAAGATGACTCCCATCAGGTACGAGAGGCTGTCTACCCTCAGTAGGACCAGAGTATACCCCATGAATGGCAGGTTCCACTGCATCACTCCTGACGCAAGTGAGCCCATAAAGTAGCCTCCGGGCAGGAGAAGGACATCGAGGAGGGCAATACCTCCCAGCACGATAAGACCGGCCTGCCGGGCGCGTCCGGACAAGGAGAGGACAAGCGGCGCACCGATCAGGAAGATCAGGAATGGCGGCACTGCAAAGCCGGGAGAGAAAGTCCCGGTAACTAGAAGGGCGGTATGGGTCACGCTCGCGGCGACCTGAGCACAGAGAGCAAAGGGGCTGTATGGGACAACAGTCCAGAGACCGAGAATGATCACTCCCGCCGCAGTTATCACCACCGGAGCGCGGAGCGTCCAGCGGACAGTAAGGGTCTCGCCTCCCGAGGGCCGGAAAAATGCCCGGATAATGATGGGCAGGAAATATGCAAGGTTCAGGACGCTCGATGCCACGAGGATCAGGAGAATCCACCAATCCCCCATAGTTCCCGCACCGATTCCCAGTGAGAGGTACCACTTGGCGATAAAGCCCGCCATCAGCGGCACACCTACCATGCTCAGGGTCGCAAGGGTGAACGCAGCAAACTCCCAGGGCATCTTTCTGCCGATACCGTCGAGCTGGGAGATCTCAGTCTTTCCGGTCTCTACTGATACCGAACCTGCCACAAAGAACATGGTCAGCTTACCAAACGCGTGAGCAGCAAAGGCATATGTCGCACCGATTATCGCTGCAGACCGGCCTGCATCGGAAACGCCGGAGATCCCTGGAGGCAGCAGGATCGCAGCGCCCAACACCATATAGCTGAGCTGGCTGATGGTGGAATATGCGAGCCGCAGCTTGAAGTTATCCTGCAGCAGAGCAAGCAGGGAGCCGACGATAATTGTGATTACAGCCACCGCAATGACGATGTCCTGGAGCCCCAGCCCGGCCATCTGGCCGGGTCCGTACAGGTAAAGCATCAGTCTCAGAAGACCGAAAACCCCGGCATTCACCACCGCTACTGCATGGAGAAGTCCGCTGACCGGAGTCGGGGCGACCATGGCACTCGGCAGCCACCCGTGCAGGGGCACGAGTGCCGCTTTCACCCCAAAACCCGATAGAAGGAGAAGGAAGGCGAGACGGGCAAACCACGGGTTAATAAATGCAATACCGGGAGCGCCACCTGCAACAAAATCGAGCGAATGTGTCGTAACAAAGAGGATCATGGCGCCGCCCACAAAAGCGATACCCCCGTTCAGTGTATAGAAGAGATATTTCCGGCCTGCTGCAAACGCCTCTGGTGTTTCGGTATGCACGACAAGAGGATAGGTAGAAATCGTGATGAGCTCGTAGAACACGAGGAGCGAGAAGAGGTTGGAACTGAGCGCGACACCCATTACCGCCCCGATAACAAGAGCAAAGCACGCATAATAGCGTGTCTGGGCGTGTTCCTGCAACCCCCGCATATAACCGATATTGTAGACCGTGGTTATGATCCAGAGCAGCGAGGCGATGCTCGCAAACAGGAGGCCGAGGGCATCCGCAGTGAACTGGAGGCTCAGTCCGGGAAGTATCCGTAGCGCAGGTGTGGATACGGGCATTGCTGCGAAGGCCGATGGGAGGGAGAGGACACAGAAAAGGAATGTCAGGATGGCGGAAATGAGTGACGCGGCTTCACGTACGTCCGGATGATTCCGTAACAGGATTACCGCGCCGGTGCCCACAAGAGGGATCGCCACGATGAGTGCGAGCATCCACGGCTGGACGTCCATCAGTGGTCACCTTCCCGCATGAGCCGGGATATGGTGGCGCTGTTAAACGTTTTCCAAGTTCTTTTGAGCAGGATTACCAGTACAAGAGCGAGCCCGGCAACCACTGCCTCGATGACAATAAGGGTGAAAACGACTGCTTGGGAGACCCCCGTATCCCCGGAGAGGTATCCCCCGAGAATAAAGACGAGACTGACGCCTTTCCCAAGGAATTCGATTCCCATCACCATTTTGATCAGGTGGGTGCGCGAGATCAAGCTCACAAGCCCGGTCGCGAAAAGCGCACCAGCGCAGATGACAAGGATCAGGTACTCGACCGGGATCATGGCGGCATCCCCCCTTTAGAACGGTCAGGACCGAGGAGCATGAGGATCGAGAAGACACCTGCAAGAATAAGAAATCCCTGTACAACTACTTCGAACGTACGACCGCTCCACATCGCTGTTCCAGGTCCTGTTGTCTGGAAGGGAAAGACTGTCCAGGCCGCAGCAACCGGCAATACTGCGCTGAGGAATAAGATGAGAAAGAGTCCCCCAAGGACGACCGCACCGGCTGTCTTCGCCTTCATAACGGCACCTCTTCCTCTTCCCCCCCGGTAAGGATGAGCGCAACCAGGAAGAGGACCGCGACAAGCCCTGCACCAACCGTCAGTTCCAAGGCTCCGGCGTACGGCGAGGCGAGGACGAAGAACAGTGCCGCAAGACAGATGCTGCTGATAGCATAAGCTCCGATAGAACGGATGAAGTTTTTCTGTAGTATGGCAACAGCTGCCATGACTGCTGCTGCGATGCCAAGTGCTGACATAACAAGGAGATCAATGTCAGGCATCGGTGATCACACGCCTTAGACATAATCCCTGAAATGAAAAAAGGGAAGAGCCACTGACAGGCCACCGGTTCATCCCAGGAGACCGTGAAAAGAAAATATCGGATGCTACAACCGATACTGCATGGATAGAACAGCAAGGATCTGTCATTTCGATCTTCCTGATAAGACAGCGAACCCAGACATTCCGGATGCTGAATGCATGTTTATCTTTTCGATCTTCGAGTCAGTTCCTGTTACATGGCGGTATATTCCCTGATATTGTGCTAAATACGTTCTTCTTCCACAACGGAGAGTATAAACCTTTTTATGTTATATTGGCTGGCAGTTTCCCGGAAACACCCCGGCCCCCATGGGTATGACTACCATAACCGTGACAGGCTTACGATAGACAGGAAATAAAATTTCAGACTTGGAAAGACTTACGGGAACCTAAAAAGAGATGTGGTTTTTCCTGGTGCTGATCGAAATGCCAGCGGGCAATTCTGCCGGATTACACCGCTGCCTCGTCCTTCTTCTCCGGCTTCTGGGGTTTTACATATGTGATGGTGATGGTTTCCACACCCCGGGCGGTTACCGGTGCGGAGTACTGGGTGTCCATAAACAGGCATTTGACCGGGCAGGTGTCAACACACGAGTTGCACACCACGCACCGGAGCCTGTCGATCTGCCAGGTCTTTGCTTCCTTGTTGACTACCAGCGCCTGAGAAGGGCATTTCCGCACGCACGTCCCGCAGGAGATACATTTACTCGCATCGATGGTGACATGCCCCCTGCTGATAATGGTCTTTTTCGCGGGTTCTGACGGATAGCGGATAGTCGCCGGGCGGTTGGTGACGGTCCTCAACGCCATTTTTACCATTTCAAAAAATGCCATGGCACTCACCGCTCCGTACAACTGATGCAGGGATCAATGGACAGGACGATAACCGGGACATCGGCAAGCTCGCAGCCCTGAAGCATTTTGATAAGCGGGGGAATGTTGGTCAGTGTCGGGGTCCTGATCCGGGACCTTACTAAGAATTTTGTCCCGTTTCCTTTGATATAGTGGACAAGCTCTCCCCGCGGTTGTTCGGCACGGGTGAAATACTCCCCGTTTGGCGTGCCGGTCACTTTTACATCGATCGGCCCTTCGGGGATTTTCCTGATAGCCTGCCGGATAATATCCATGGATGTGAACAATTCACTTGACCTGACCGCGCACCGTGAATAACAGTCCCCGCCGCTCTCAATAACGGCCTCAAGATTGAGCTTCCCGTAGGCAGCATACCCCGTCTTCCGGAGGTCGATGTCGACACCGCTTGCGCGAGCCGTTGGACCGACAGCTCCGAGATGATATGCATCCTCTTTTGAGAGCACTCCCACGTCTTTTGTGCGGTGCCTGATGGTATCATCCTTGAGGAACACGGTTGTCAGCTCTTCGATTTCTTTTTCCATGATGTCGAGAGCCTTGTTCATCTCATCGAGCTTCTCTCCGCTGATATCGCGTCTTACGCCGCCGACCTTGCAGGACCCCTGGATGACCCGGCCTCCGGTGGTCTGTTCCATGACATCGAGGACGCGCTCGCGGATCCTCCATGCGTTCATGAAGAGATTCTCGAACCCGAAGGAATCGGCAAACAATCCAAGCCAGAGAAGGTGGGAGTGGAGCCTTGAATATTCCGACCAGATGGTCCGGAGGAAATCTGCCCGTTCGGGCACCTCGATATTCATTATCTTTTCGACACCTTGGCAATACGTCATGCCGTGAATGAAACTGCAGATCCCGCATGTCCTCTCTGCAATGTAGACATAATCGGTAAACTCCCGCTTTTCCACAAGTTTTTCAAAACCACGGTGGATATACCCGATTGAGGGGATCACATCCACAACCCTTTCATCCTCCAGGACCAGGTCGAGATGGATCGGTTCGGGTAAGACCGGGTGCTGCGGCCCGAAGGGGATGATGATCTGCTTGGTCATGGTTTCTCTCCTTTTGTTATGGTGACGCTGAACGGATTTTTAATCGCGGTCCGGATGAAAGTCCCCTTGAAATCGATATTCATTCCCCTGACCTGAATGCCAAAGAGGTCGTGCATTTCATTTTCGTAGACGAATGCTCCCCAGTACATCCCCGAGATGCTGGGAACTTCCGTTTCAGCGGTGACCGTAATCCGCAGATTTTTGAAGATGAAGTCCTTATCAAAGGAATAATTGATCTCAAATACATCGCCGACTTTCGTGCAGTTGATCTGGACAAGACGGTATCCCTCATTTTTGAACTGTTCGACACTGCCGAAAAGTTTCCCGATATCGATGGCTGTGATCGACTGTTCCGGTAGTGTCAAGCTGCATCACCCGCGGTCATCTGGCTGGCTGTTTTTTTCTCAGACATGGCCTGTCGTTTCATTTCAAGAATTCCCAGAGATTTTACCACACCATCGATGATCGATTCGGGCCTGGCTGCACATCCGGGTACATAGACATCGACCGGGATGACCTTGTCAATGCCTCCCATTACATTGTAGCATTCCCGGAAAATCCCGCCGGACGTGGCACAGATGCCGATTGCGACCACGACTTTCGGGTTCGGGATCTGTTCGTAGGTGTTGATGAGCACCTGCCGGTTCTGTTCATTGACGCTCCCGGTAACGAGGAAGATATCAGCATGTTTCGGGTTGCCCGTATTGACAATCCCGAACCGTTCCACATCGTAGAGAGGGGTCAGGGCAGCCAGGACTTCAATATCGCAACCATTGCAGGACGATGCATCATAGTGAATGATCCAGGGAGATTTTTTCAGGTAGGTCATGGTGCGACCACCATCCTCAGGTAATAAAGGACTCCGAGGTTTACAATACCGAGTGTCCCGGCAACAAGCCACGCACTCCGCAAAGTCAGCTGCCATTTGACACGGGACGTCGTATTATCGATGAGAATTTCGAGGAAATACGCGACGATGATTGCAGCAATGGCAATCAGAGGGTTGAATCCGAAAAAGAGGTAGACTACCCCGAGCAGAAAAACATACTCGTACCAGTGGGCGATCTCGATCTTCCCGAGGTTCGGGCCCGCGAAATCCGTTGTGACACCTTTGACGATCTCCTGGTGCGCATGGTGGGATGTGGAGAGATCAAAAGGTGATTTCCTCAACTTAATCGTAAGGACAATCAGGTAGCCGATGAATACTCCTGGCAGGTAGAGAATTACCGGAAGTCCCGAAGTCACGATGTTGCTGACAAAGAAACTCTTGGTGACCATATACATCCCTACCGCTGTGAATATGATCATCGGTTCGTAGGCGATGATCTGGATTAGCTCGCGTTCCGCCCCGATATGACTGTAGGGGGAGTATGACGAGTAGGCCCCGAGCACGAGGAAAATGTGTGAGAGTGTGAACGCGAATATTACGAGCAGCATGTCGCCTCCCGAGAAGAACAATGCACCCGCTACCACCATGAAGACGAGGTAACTCAGAACATAGAAATTCTGGGTTGTCGTCACCACCGGGTTCTCTTTTTCGAAGAGCTTCCCCACATCGTAGAATGGCTGAAGGACCGGAGGTCCGACCCTCCCCTGCATCCTGGCGGTTACCTTCCGGTCGATCCCGGCAACAAGCCCGCCAATTACCGGGGCTAGGAGGAGGTATACTACCGCACTGATGACGGAGTACCCGGGCTCGTCAATCACAGGACCACCCCCGCTATCATGACACCGGCAATAAGCAAGAGACCCCAGCAGAGCAGGACACCGATCATGAAGAGTTTTTCTTCACCGAAATAATTCCGCATATAATAATTCGACAGTACCAGGTCCCGGGTTGTCCCCATCGATCCTGCAAACTTCATCTCTCCCACAGTCGGTCTTCCCCCCATATACGGACGCGTGATGACCTGGTCGCGCCGCTGGAACAGCATGGAAAACGGCATGATCATCAGGAGCGCAAGCATCAGGATCATGATGGTAAGGTTTGCCTGGGCAAGACGGGTTGTCTCACCGTAGATATTCATCACGAACGGCTCGATTAACATCGACGATATCAAGGGGAAAATAAGGGCCACGATAACGACAAGCGCGGTAAGGATGGATAAGACCGTCCACATTTCCGTTTTTATATTGCCTTCGACATTTTCCTGGTTCCGCATGACGGAGATTATCTTCCCCATCCATTTGCTCCAGAAGAAGAGACTTGCAGACCCTCCAAAGGCAAGGATGGTGATAAAGACAAGGCCGAATGGTGCCGCGGTGAAGGCTTCGATAGCTGCCCATTTGGAGATGACCATACCAAATGGTGCGAGGAACATCCCCGCCATGCCGATGAACATCATGAGAGCGACCTTCGGCATGCGTTCGATGAGCCCTCCCATGTCCTCGATATCCCTGCTGCCGATGCTGTGCTCGACTGTACCGACACACAAAAAGAGGAGCGATTTTGCGATTGCATGAAATATGATCAGCAGGATCGCAACCCACATGAGATTATAGGTCCCCACACCAGCGCATGCAACGATTAGCCCGAGGTTGGCGATCGTTGAATACGCCAGCACCCTCTTTGCATTGCTCTGGGATATGGCAATAAACGAGGCGAGGAGGAACGTGATGCCCCCGACAAGCGCAATCATGAGGCCTTCAGGTGTCCCGGAAAGGACCGGCGCAAACCGGACGATTATATAGACACCGGCCTTTACCATGGTGCTTGAATGCAGCAAGGCAGAGACCGGCGTTGGTGCCACCATTGCCCCGACAAGCCATGAGGAAAAAGGCATCAGGGCGGCTTTGGTAATGCCGGCAAAACTGATGAGGACTGCAGGGACAAGCGCTAACGCATAGCCTGAGGTCAGGAGCGTATCAAGCGCAAAAAGCTTGCCGGTCGGGTCTACCACAGCGAGGTAGATGAGCGCCCCGACAAACGCGACCCCGCCGAGAAGGTTCATGGAAAGTGCGAGAAATGCGTTATTGGTTGCCTCAGGGGTCTGGGAATACCCGATCAGGACGAACGAGCAGATCGTGGTGATCTCCCAGAAGAAGAATACCCAGATGAGGTTGTTTGAGAGCACCAGACCGAACATTGCAGCAATGAAAACGAACATGACGAAAAAAAACATGTTTCGTCGATCTTTAATCTCGGCGTGGAGCTGGTGATAGGTGTCCATGTATCCCAGTGAGTACACGCAGATCAGGGTACCGATGATACCGATGATCAGTGCCATAATAATCGAGAACTGGTCGATGAAGAGGTTGCTTACCGGGTGAATTGCTGATATGAGTCCGGTCTCGAAGAATACGAGCATGCCTGCCTGCACGAGAATCAGGGCGACGGTTATGGTCTTGCGGTGTTTTATACCGAGATACAGAATGTATACTGCCAGCAGCATTTCGATAACAAACATCAGCTGCCCGATCCGTTCAGATCCGAACCGATAGACCAGGGAGCCTTTGTCGAATGCCATGAAAAGCAAGAATAACGATACTCCACAAATGACCACCGCAGAGATCCTGACAATCCAGGTGCGATCCGCTTCGCGTCGCACGAGGAGCATGAAAACCGCGGTCAGCAGTGGAAACAGGATGAGAAATATTAAAAGCTGAGAAATCTGCACTCACTACCCTCCTTCATTGAATATGAGGATTTATCATTATTAATCATAGTGAATTTAACCCGAATGCAATCTTTTTCATAGGCAACTTGCGGAAAGATGATTATAAGTGCCAATGTATCGGAAAACAAGCGCCATACAGAAAATAATCGGAAAATGCGAACGGGTAATAAGAAAGTATATATCCACCACCGACGGTATAGCAATTGATCGTTTTTGGAGGGTATCCAGATCATGGCTCAGGATATCACAAAAGTCATTGATACACTACGGTGTACAGCCGTCGGAAGATGTAGAGAACGGCTGGAAAAGGCTGCCCTCAGGGCGAGAGGGCTGCTTAATAACGGAAACCCTCCGGAGAAGAGAGAAGATCCTCCATCCCAAGAACAGCAATACGGGGTGACTTCTCTCCTCAAGCGTAAGCATGGTTTGTGAGGGGGAAATATGGTCGACGAAAAGACACTGCTTCAGCAGATACGGGACAAAGAAGAGCAGGTTTCCAAAAAAATCAATGTAATAAAACAGGAAACCGAGACAGCTATCGCTACTGCCAGAGGCGAAGCTGAAAAAATTATCCGGGATGCTGAAGAGTCAGGAAAATCTGCAGCCGGAGAACTGTATCGCAAAGAAAAGGAAAAGTTCCAGATACAGGTCGAAGATCTGAAAAAGGAGGCCGCTGCCAAGGCAGAAGCCGCAAAAACACACGGCGAAAAGAACCTGAATTCCGCAGTGGAGACAATTGTGAACTACGTGACGATGGGCTAGTCCGGATCATGCCCGTGAGGGATGTATGCTTCTGAAAATGAAGAGAGTCCAGGTAATCGGGCCAAAAAAAGAATTAAACCGCGTAGTTGACCTGTTGTATAATGAAGGGTCAGTTCATCTTGAGAACGTAGTTGAATCTGTCTCTCCCGATGAGATCCCGCTCACAAGGGTGAAACTGGAAAAAGCAGGCGAGACCGCCGATATTCTTGGGAAGATCAATGGCATATTCAGCACCCTGCCAAGAGTCAATGATGACCTGGCCCTTCAGGGAAAGATACGTGAATCGTTGCACCAGAAGAGCCACGACCAGATCATAGAACGGGCAAAAGAAGTCATAAAGGAACTCGAATCGACGACGCGGGACCTGGCATCGAGAAAAAGCGAACTCACCCTGACCGTTACTACTCTGAACCGATACGCAAATGTTCTCAATATCATCCAGCCGGTCGAACGCGAGCTTCCGATGCTGGAAGGTTTTGAAGTAACGATCCTCCTCATCCAGAAAGATTACCGTGAGGTTCTCGACATTATCAAAAAAGAACTGGAGACCATCACCAACAACCAGTTTGAGATGACATCGACGACTGTCGATGCCGACACACTTGCTGCGATAATGGTCTTCAACAAGAAATACTCTGAGCAGATCCACGGATTCATCTACTCTGTCAATGTAAACGAGGTTCGGCTCCCGAGGGAATACATGGGAAGGCCATTTTATGAAATGTTTGCTATGATTGAGGAGAGTAAGATCAAGGCTCAGGAAGAGATAAAACAGATCGAAGAACGACTCTCCAAACTCTCAGAGACCTGGTATCAGGAGCTATTTGTGCTCAGGGACTTCCTCGAAAATATTAACGATGAACTGATAGCTTTTTCCAGTTTCGGCATTTCTGAATATACATTCGTGATAATGGGATGGATCCCCCAGAAAGTCCTGAAACATACACGGAACGCGGTGAAAACCGAATTTGGCGACAGGGTTGTTATCAATGAGATGAAGGCAACGTGGATGGAGATGGAAAAGGCTCCCACCTGCTATAACAACCCGCGGTGGGTGAAACCGTTTGAATTCATCATGCAGCTGATATCCCCTCCGCATTACCGAGAGATCGACCCCTGCCCGGTCCTTGCCATATTCTTCCCGTTCTTCTTCGGCATCATGGTCGGCGATATAGGGTACGGACTTGTGATACTTGCCATCGCCCTCCTGATCAAATACCGGATGAAGGCCATGGCATGGGCATGCAGCATGGCCGACATCCTGATCATCTCGTCGATACCGACCATCATCTTTGGGTTTATATTTGGAGAATTTTTCGGGGATTTCGGTGAGACTATGGGGTGGCTGCACCCGCTCACCCTGTTCGGCATCACGTGGAGCCGGATAGACGCTATGATTCCGATGCTGGTCTTTGCAATCGCGATTGGAGTCGTCCATATCTTCCTTGGGCTTATCATGGGAATCGCCAATGCATATACCCTGAAAAGTAAAAAGCATCTCTCCGAAAAGACCGGCATGCTGCTCATGCTCATAGGGCTCATCACCCTGATCCTGATGCTGGTGCAGGTTGTACCACCGGAAGCAATCTACCCAACTGTTATCCTGATAATCATTGCGTTGCCGCTCATCCTCTACGGTGCCGGGGTTTTCGGGACGATCGAGATCATGAGCACGGTGGGAAATATCCTCTCCTACGCACGCCTGATGGCAATAGGTATGGCATCGGTCATCCTTGCCATGGTCGCAAACCGGCTTGGTGGCGCGTTCAGTATCGTCATCATCGGCATCATCGTTGCTATCCTCCTCCACGCGCTCAATATCGTGCTCGCCATGTTCAGCCCGTCGATACATTCGGTAAGGCTGCACCTCGTTGAGTGCTTCTCAAAATTCTATGGCGGCGGCGGAAAAGAGTACAGGCCGTTCGGAAAAGCAGCAGAAGAGAAGATAACGCCGGCCTGACCAGAGGATCCAGCCTTTTATTGCTGTACCGCTTTCTTTTTTGCAGCTTTTTTCTTCTTTTCGATGATACTCTTAACCTTTTTTAGCCGGAAGAGATCCTCTCTCTCCCTCTCCTCAATGGCATTCTTGATGTATTTAGCCTGGCTCTTCAACTCGGGGATGAGGATCTGTTCGAGGGCGTTGACCCGGCGCCGGTTCATCTGGATCTCCGCACCGAGGCGCCGCATCGCGGTTTCTGTCTCGGCGAGTTCAATCAGGAGATCAAGCTCCGCCTCATACCGTTCAGCCGTCTCATCAATCCTGCTGCTCGTCGATATGATACCATATCCCCGTTCAAGCATGGTCTTTGAGACCCGCTTCTTTTCAATCACCGGCACAGGCACCCCCATGATGTTCTTTCCAGTGATGTCGACCGTGACAGCTCTGCGGGTTGCATAGGATGCAGACTTCAGGGTCACCGGATCATCAACTGCCTGGGCGATGAGGAGCGCCATGTCGGCTGCACGGGATACCTGGTCCAGTTCCTCCCGGGAGTTGGAGACGGTGCTGAGGATCTTGAAAAACTCCTGGATAAGGGCGTCCATCTTTTCGCGGAGGAGGTCTCTGCCCTGCTCGGCGAGCTTGATCTGGGCCTTCTTCTTCATCAGCTCCATCCTCGTCGGCTTTACCTGCTCCATGGCTCATCCGTCTCCTTTCCCACTATATCGGGGGTGGTACTTGCCGATGTACTCCCGCTTGATCCGTTTCAGCTCATCTTCTGGCAGTATGGCGAAGAGATCCCATGCAAGCGAGAGGGTTTTTTCGATAGTGCGTTCGTCGTCACCCTGGGATATGAACTTTTTCTCGACTTCATCGGCAAATTTCAGGTATTTCCGGTCCAAGTCGGTGAGTGCTTCTTCTCCAACGATTGCAACAAGCCTGCGCAGGTCCCTTCCATAAGCATATGATGCATAGAGCTGGTCGGCGACACCCCGGTGGTCTTCCCGGGTCTTGCCCGGGCCGATCCCAAGGTTCATCAGCCTTGACAAGCAGGGCAGGGCATCTACCGGGGGGTCCGCACCCCTCCGGAAGAGATCACGCGACAACACGATCTGCCCTTCGGTGATATACCCGGTAAGATCCGGGACAGGATGGGTGATGTCATCGTCAGGCATCGTCAGGATCGGGATTTGAGTAATCGAACCTTTCTTGCCCTTGAGCCGCCCGGCCCGTTCATAGATCGAAGCAAGATCGGTGTACATGTACCCGGGATACCCGCGCCGTCCTGGCACTTCCTCCCGTGCAGTCGAGATCTCACGGAGGGCTTCACAGTAATTGATCATATCGGTGAGGATCACAAGGACGTGGAGGTTGTGAGTGAAGGCCAGATATTCAGCGACCGTCAGTCCGCACCGGGGGGCTGCCAGCCGTTCGACGGTGGGGTCATCGGCAAGGTTCATGAAAAATACCACCCGCTCAAGGGCGCCGGTCCTCTCGAAATCCCGTGTGAAGAACGATGCCTCTTTATGGGTGATCCCCATAGCCACAAAGACTACGGCAAACTGCTCCCCTTCTCCGAGGACCTTTGCCTGCCGTGCAATCTGTGCGGCAAGCTTGCTTGCAGGGAGACCCGAACCGGAGAAGATGGGCAGCTTCTGGCCCCGTACGAGGGTATTCAGACCGTCAATGGTGGACATGCCGGTCTGGATAAAGTCCGCTGGCTTGTCCCTCGCGGAGGGATTGATAGGGGTGCCGGCAATGTCCAGGATAGCCTCAGGAATTATCTCAGGGCCTCCATCGCGGGCCCTGCCGACACCGCTGAATACCCGGCCCAGCATGTCGCCGGAGACATTGATCTGCGCAGGTTGCCCGGTGAACCTGACATTGGTATATTCAATATCGATGCCACGGGTGCCTTCAAAAACCTGCACAACCGCGAGATCTTCCGAGATATCGAGGATTTGCCCTGTCCTCTCCTCTCCATCACGAAGGGTTATCCTCGCAATCTCTCCAAACGAAGCCCCTTTGACGTTTTTCACAAATATCAGGGGCCCCGAAGCGTATTCAACGGTCCTGTAATCTTTTGTGAGGAGCGATACCTGCTTCATTTTTCCACCTCGACAGAAGCGATTGCCGTTCCTATTTCGTCGATAATTTTCCTGATATCTCCGGGATCCCTGATCTCCTTCATCCGTCCGATATTGGCTTTCAACGGAAGATTCTGGAGCTGTTTTAAGGAGATTCCCCGGTCCAGAGCCTCGTTCACGCGAGCGTAGTAGGTCAGGATCGCCTTAAGCATGAGATACTGCTTCTCCAGCGGGCAGAACGAATCGGTGTCGCTGTATGCGCTCTGCTGGAGAAAGTCCTCGCGAAGCATCCGCGTCACATCGAGGATCGCCTTCTCGCTCTCGGGCAGTGCATCTGGTCCGACAAGCTGGACGATCTCCTGCAGCTCGACCTCCTTCTGGAGGAGATACATCGTCTTTTCGCGGAGTTCGCGGAGGTCCTTTGCCACGTTCTCCCTATACCAGTCCTCAATGCTGTCGAGGTACAGGGAGTAGCTCTTTATCCAGTTCACCGAGGGAAAATGCCGCCGGTATGCGAGGTTGGAGTCCAGTGCCCAGAAAGTCCCGACAACCCTGAGAGTGTTCTGTGTGATCGGCTCGGAGAAATCACCGCCCGGAGGTGAGACTGCACCCACGACAGTCACTGATCCAATCCGCTCACCGGAACCGATACAGATAACCCGTCCCGCCCTCTCGTAAAAGGCTGATAACCGGGTTGCCAGGTACGCAGGATACCCCTCTTCACCTGGCATCTCCTCAAGGCGCCCGGATACTTCACGCAACGCCTCACCCCACCGCGAAGTGGAATCCGCCATCAGCGCGACATCACACCCCATATCACGGAAATACTCTGCGATGGTTATCCCGGTATAGATCGATGCTTCCCTAGCGGCAACCGGCATGTTTGAGGTGTTCGCGATGAGGATAGTCCGCTCTATCAGGGGGAGGTTTGTCCGGGGGTCTACGAGTTCCGGGAACTCAGCGAGCACATCGGTCATCTCGTTACCGCGTTCTCCGCATCCGATATAGACCACGATCTGGGTGTCGGACCACTTGGCAAGGGTCTGTTCCGAAACGGTTTTCCCGGTCCCGAAGCCGCCGGGGATCATTGCCGTGCCGCCTTTGGTCACCGGAAAGATGCAGTCAAAAACCCTCTGTCCGGTGATCAGCGGGAGCACCGGGTCGAGCTTCTTCTGTATCGGCCGGGGAATCCTGACCGGCCAGATCTGCATCATGGTAATTTGTTTTGTACCGTCGAGCTCGCAGACAACCTCCTCTACCGTGAACCGGCCGCTCTTTATGTTAGTAATCGTCCCCGAAAGTTTTGGGGGCACAAGGATCCTGTGCTCGAAATGGAACTCTTGGACCGTCCCTATCACATCCCCCGCAGAGACGGTATCGCCTTTATTTACGGTTGCGGCAAATTCCCATCTCTTCTCACGGTCGAGCCCGGGCGCCGATATCCCCCGGGCGATAAAACTCCCGCTCTTTTCCAGCAGTTTCGGGAGCGGGCGCTGTACGCCGTCATAGATGGAAGAGAGAAGACCGGGGCCGAGTTCGACTGACAGGGGAGTTTCAGTGTTCTCCACTTTTTCCCCGATGGTGAGTCCTGTCGTGTCCTCGTATACCTGGATCACTGCACTCTCACCTTCAAGGCGGATGATCTCGCCCCGCAGGGCTTCATCCCCAACTGACACCACGTCATACATCTTCGATCCTTTCATGCCACTGGCGATTATGACGGGGCCCGATACTCTTGAAATTGTCCCTGATATCATACCATTACCTCCTCAGGACGATGTTATAGCCGATTGCCTTGCGCAGGAGCCGCTCAATATATGACCTCCGGTCGAGCTCCCGGGATTTTGACGGGATGGGAATGATGAGAGGGCGGTGCATTTTCTCGATCCGGTCCATCAGTTTTTCGTCAAGCGAGAGCATGTATTCCTCGTTCACCGCGACGATCCCGATATCGTCCTTATAGAGCAACGGAGGGATCACTTTTTTTGCCTCTTCAGAAGTTTCTGCTTCGAGGACTTCGACACCTGCCAGACGAAACCCCGATGCCCGGTCGCTGTCGGTCACAATTACAAATTTATACATACACCAGTTCCTCCTTGATCTGGTCTTCCGTGAGATCAGCGGTCTTGCATCGCGAGATGATGCGGATATTGGTGATCTCATTATATTTCGCCCAGAAATACCCGATAACCGAGGCAATACTCAGCGGTTCCCCGAGGAATGCACCCACCCCTTTTTTAATAAGGTATTTCTCCAGCTGTTTTTCGAGAACTGAGATCTTCTGGTTTTTCACCGCTTCTTCAGGTACTTCGGAAAGGAAGCTGTACCGTGTCGATCCCAGCTCTTTGAGGATATCTTCGAGCGAGTGCAAGCCGATGAAGTGTTTCAGGTCTGTTCGATCAAACTCCCTTCCTCCATCGATCAGGAACTCCTGTGCACTATCCCAGTCGATATGGTCACGCACCATCCGCAGGACTGTCTTGATATTCACCACATCAATTTCGGTTGTAACAACGTCACGGATCAGTGAGTCGTTGTAGGACCTTGATTTGACATCGGAAAGCGCGTTCTGGTAGTAAAACCTGTCAAGTGCACATTCAAGGATAGAGAGATCCCGTTTCTCGGAAAATTCGGGAAATTTATTCGTGAGCGGTTTTGCATAACAGATGTCCCAGGTCGCGAGCATGTCGATGACCGCCCGCACATCTGGCTGTTTGATAAGTTCCGTAAGGGTTGCTTCATCAAGCTCCCCTGCGGGTACGAGACATTCGAGGATCTCCTCGTTCGTCACATGAATATTCTTCCCGCGGAGGATTGTCTTGATGTTCTGGACATCCCACCGATGCAGGAAGATCGTCGTGTACCGTTCGGCTTCTGTATCCCTGACAATTTTCAGGATTTTCCGGAAGGTCCGGGTAAAATTTTTCCGTAGTGCCTGTTCTATACAGAGGATCCCCGAGTACTGGACTTTTGCTTCGACGATCTCATCCTTATATGGTGTCTTTTCAAGGTCGGCGATAACAGAGTCCAGATCCGGCCTGAACATCATCTCGTCGAGAGAATGGCGGTCAAGTAAACGACTCTTCATACCCCGTATCCGTGCGTTTACGTAACCGTAGTCCATCTCAACCTCCGGAAAGAACGGAATAGACCTCAAGTTTCAGCAGTTCTTTTCCCCGTTCCAATCGTGATTCCACGGTATTGGAAATGGTGATTAATCCGTCAGGTGAACTCACAATAAGCCCGCCCATCGTCTGCAAGTCAGGAATGATCTCACAGGAGTGGTTCAGATCAGCCATCGTCTTTTTGCAAAGATTTCCATCCTGTTTGTCGACGTGAACCGTGAATTTTTTCAGGTCTAACGCCCTGATTGCTTCTACTGCAAGCTTTTTGAATATCTCCGGGTATTTAGGATCTTTCCGCAACTGTACCAGACGCTGCTGCGCGTTGGCGAACGCTTCGGAGTACATCTTTTCCCTGATGGCGATCAGGTGCTCCTTGTTCTCTGCTTTGGTGAGATACATCAATTTGTTTTTCTCGACCGTCGCTGACCTTTCCGCAGCTTCGAGAAGCGAGCTGAGGATCACCTCTGCCTGCTTTAATACATCTGTTTTTATGTCCTGCACAGCACGCTCAGCTTTTTCCCGGAGCTCCAGCTCCCGCTCCTGCGCGCTCTCTTCAACCGATTTTAATAAGTTTTCATACGCCATCAAATCCCCTCACGAATGATATCGGGGCCAAGGAAGAAACCCCGTCGATCGGTATGAAACCCCCGGATGTTCCCATTCCGGGAGCGTTTTGAAAATTGATACCGAGAGGGAACTGACTGTAAGTAGTGTACCTTTGGTAACGGGTTGTTATTTGACCATCAGGATGATCATCGATGCTACGACAAATCCAAGGATCACCAGCGTTTCCGGAATCGCTTCTAGAATGATCATCGACCCTATCGTCTCTGGCCTTTCAGCGACGGTACCCGCTCCTGCTGCACCAATGCGTGACTGAGCCCATCCTGTGCCGACAGCGCCCCCAGCAAATGCGATCGCCGCACCAATAGGAACCTCCCAACCGACCATCTTTCACATCTCCTCTATGGTAGTATGCTAAAAGGGTTCCACTATATTATGGTATCGTGTTGAATTATGGAGAATTGCGATCCCAGCGAGAGATGGGGGGAAAGAAATTTCCGGATGGGGTGGTTAAATCTTATGTTTCAAAATATCATCCAATGATTTTGCAGCTGTTTCAGCGGTACTTTGACCATCTTTGATTTTTTTTCCAATCTCGATGAGCAGCTCAACATCATTTCCAGACAATGTTGAAAACGAATAAGTCTCCCATCGAATCCGATCGGTATGCGTCCATATTTCCCCAAGCACATCCTTGAGAATTTCACGATCCTGCGGCGAGAGATATTCCCATTGCTGCTCTCTCGCACGCCGGATCTTCTCGTAGGCATTCTCAACAGATTTCTCTTTTTGGATCTGGAAACGTCGTCTCCCCAGTTCTTCGTTCGTAATTTCGGACATACAAATGATATTTGTGGGAATTATATGATTCCGGTATAAATTATTTCCGTTGTCATTACTGAGTAATACTGGAACGATATCCTGACGATTCGCCTGCATACAATCGACAGTCATCACCGCAAAGAATATACGGTTGGAACGGGATTCCTTCTTCAACCGTGTTTTGAGGTGAGATGTGTGGATGAAATGCCGTACGTGTCAAAGGATGTATCTCAGAAGGAAATCGGAAGGCGAATGTTCCACGTTCACCGGGAGAAGCGTGTAGAACAGGCCATCAAAAAGATGAAGGCTGGGATAGGACCCGAGTGGAAGTTGTTCTCAACAGATGAGATTGAAATTTTGAGCCACCTGTTGCAGTGCACATGGAATGTCATTGATCAGAAGGTCTGGGATACCATCCCGTTTGCCAAGATGACAAAAAATGATATCGACAGGATACTCTGTTACGGGGAAGGGGTCTGCCCGGGAAATAACCCTGAAAGGGCCGACGTTGAGGAGATTAAGATTATCCTGCTCGCTTTATCCTGATCTATTTTTTTAGTTTCCTGACGGGGAATATTACTGTTTGGGATCAATACAACCTGGCCGGCGCATCCTCGCTCAATGAGAATGGGGGTGTTGAATCTGAAACATCAGGTGGGTGTGCCTTCACCTAATAACTCTGTATCTTCTTTGACCAGCAAGTAAAGGGTCGTACCGCTCACGACAAAGAAGATTGCCAGGCTCGCCAAGAGCAGCACACCCTGAACAACCAGAAAAGTTGCCCAGAGCATCCCGACCAGCGCGATAAGGTAGAAAAAAATCCATCCACGTAATCTCTGGGAATTTTTTACATCGATAAAAACAAAAACCGGGTTTAAGCCTGCAATCAGTGCAATCATAATGGTAAACTGGAAGAATTCATGCTGCCGGATGAGAAAGACCGCCCATAGCGCGGCGACAAAAACGATCAGAAAAAAGATGACCCGCACCCGCTGTGAAGATGAAAGGCCAGGGTTATTCATGATGAGTGATAGTAGTCTTTGTATTTAAAACACATTTGTAAAGGTTCTGTTGCGTTGTCGGGACTTTCGACGTTTCCAAGCTCAGTGTTGCATCGCGGGACTTTTCAACACAATCCCAAAGATCAGATGTGATGTAAAGTTGAGGTTTTGTCTCAATCAATCGGTATCTGGGACATTATCGGACACCTCATACTCAATCAAATTCAAATCGATTTTTTGGTGGATTTCCTTTTCGATCATTTCTCCAATATTTTTTGTAATATACTCGGATACCTTTAAACGTCCTAATTCTGTCGGATGTGGTTCTCTTGATGTATCATCAAAGGGAATAATTATTTCTTCAAAATTTGGTTCGGTTGTTTCACCGTCAGAAAACATCACTTCAATAAACAGTATATCGTAATACCACTGTTTGAAATCTCTAAGATGAACAATTATCTCATCTATCTCATTTGAAGTCATATAAGAGCTTAAAGAAGCATCTATTATAAAAATCTACGTTGTTAAAAGTCAATAGATTATAGATCTGTTTATTTATGAATGCTATTAATCGCCAAGTCCACCAAGAGTATCAAATGTAGATTGTTTTGGTTTCAGATCGGTTATCTCATCTTTAATAATTGGAAAATCTTTCATTCCCTGTTTTGTTTCAATATAATCCTTTAATGTCTTTTTTGGTTTTTCTTTTGTTGTTTGTTTCTCTTTCAAATCTTTATTAATCCCTTTCTGTACATCTCTTGGAGATATCTCTAATGCAAATTGTTTTGTTCGTTCAATTTCAGAATATAATAAAACTCCATTGGCAATTCTATTTACACTTTCATTGGTTCTAAGAAGATCCGTATCTGTTGGTAAATCGTTTGGATATAAATCCAAATTATAATAATAATAGCTACTCGGATCGAACAAGCGATTTTTATGTAAGGTTCTCATCATCTTGTATTGATCTAAGGTAATACCAAGATCAATTGCATGTTTATAGTCTGCTTTTTTCGCAGCATCTCCAAAAATGGGCATATCATCAAATCTACTTTTATTAATGCCAATAAAATCTGCACCATTAAATTGCGTTAAAATATCTGATGCTAAGACTTTTTCCGATTGAATGTTAGGAGTTATCTCTTTTTGTATGTGTGAATAGTACAAAACTGGGGTTAGTGTACTCATTTTCTTATTTATGATTGTTCGAATTGCCCTTATATTGGCGATATAAGAATCATCACATTGATGGGAAAGGAAATTTATCCATATATTCGAATATCTTTTTTTTGCGTAGTGACTTAAAATTTCATCAACATGATTAACTGGAAGATCTAATTGAAGGGGCACAAATATGGGTTTTTTATTCCATTGTGAAAGAATACGGACATATTCGTCAATGTGATCTAGATATTCGCTAATTGATAGAACTGGTAATCCATTACTACTCAGTTTAATGTCTGGAACAAGGACACAGGCTTTTGATCTTGAATAAATATAACTTAAAAGGAATGTAAAACAATTTTCATCAAATGCTTCAATCTTTCTCGTTGTTTTTGGAACCCCTTTTTTCTCATATGTAAAAATCATTTCTTTATGGGGATTTTTGGGGAAAACCAATGAAAGCGTGGTGAACGGTAATGTGTCCCACAAGTCTCGATTTATTCGGAAAAAACTTGTTAGTTTCAAATTGCGTTCATTACCGCTTGCTTCTGTTAGAAGGTATCTAAGACTATCCCAAGAGGTGTAACCCTTCACATAACGTCCATTTTCCACAAATGTTTTTTCAATGTTAGAGGTGAAATTATCAAATACATCGGTTGATAGTTCTTTTCCCGGGAACACTTTAAAAGGCGTTTCGATTGATCTATTCAGGTTATCAAAAGTAATTTCTCGGACACTATAATCAGGGTGCTTCAACCCAGACGATATTGGATCAACCGTTAGGTGGGGATCATATTCTTCCATTTTTATTGTCATCTTGTAATTGGTGTATCATGGGGATAAGGATTGTGCTATAAATCTTTTGATCTAAACTGCATGGTCTTTTTTTCTTTTCTGAATTGTCATCCATGTAAAGTTCAAAAGATTTTTTCATTTGTATTAAAATTTCAAGTGTCAGTTCTGCCGATAAGGTTTTGTCAATATAACAGCATCCTTTAATAAATCCGATAGTTCTGGTTAGTTTTTTTGATAATGCATCAAAATTCTTTTTTGTAAACTTATAGGCGATTATATCATCTAAAATCAGGTATTTCAAATTATAATGTTCATTAAGGTGATAGGCAATTCCAATTGCCTCATATTCACCGTCGTTTTCATGTTCGGAAGATCTTGTAAAAACTGGTCTCACCAATTCAAAAAAATTTTCTTCGACAATGGAAATAGAGTTAGTAAAATCTTCGCAACCGAGCAAGGATGCTGGGATCTCTCTCATTATATTCTTCCCAATAAAAAAATCATATCTCGATAATAATAAAATTACGATATCACGTTTTTGAATGTCAGATTCACAGCAACAATAAAATGACGAATCTGCGATAATGTTATCGACCATATTACGCGCCAATCGTTAGTTCTTTAAATCTATTCTCGTCTATAATGCCTATCTCAAGAAGATTTTTTGCAAGTGTTTTTCTTTTTCTCTCGATATCTTTGTATATTTTTGAATATTCCGTATATTCAGGATAAGTTGAATAAATTAACAAAAGTAGTTCTTCTGATGATAATTTATCATAGAGTTCTCTTACCAGTTTTATTCCTGATAAAAGGGGCAACAAAGATTCAATTTTTTTAGCAGTTGAATAAAAACGTTCATACTCAATACGACCAGTATCAGATAATCCAACATATCCTCCACTTAAATCGTTCGAATCTACCGGAGGATCGTACCTCCAACAGCCGTTTAAATAAAAGGGGTGCCGAATAATTTTGGCAATTTCTTCTGAGTATGGACCTTTGTAGTGTTTTATAAAATTTAAATAGTTATGAACGTCTGGATGAAAATTCCAAAGCAAAAAAACCTCTTTCTCTAAATGCAATAGAGAGATGGGTCTATCAACCGCACCCAAAGTAAGCAGAATAAATTTTTCAAGTGCTTTTAATCGATCAGTCATTTTCTCTCTCTGGCAACAATTTTTTTGATCAATATTGGGGTGTCCTCAGTCAACGGATCGTTGGGGTCTTTTAGGAAGGGGATTATTGTTACTTCGGTAGTTTCATCCCATCCTGTATGAAGTATCACTTCCTTTGGTAAGTTAATTCTGAATTGATCTCCGTTTCGTGTTATCTTTACCATGATAGCTTGCCATGAGCGGTGTGAAAGTGAGATAAAAAGTACTATTTCAGTACTTTTTTAGTACTATATTAGTACTTTCAAGAAAAAATAGTTTGTGCTTAAAAAAGGAACTTTTCTTTTATTATCTGCATCGGGATCTCGTATCAAAAATTATTAACTATCCATTATTCTTCCTCTATCACTTCTTCCAATAACAGGATCTTTACTTTCTTTCCAACCCACTTCTTTGGAACCAATACACCACCGGAGTTCCCGATAGATTTCACCGTCTTATCCAGTACCTGATAGGCTGATGTGTGAACGTCCATTTGTCCAGTCATGAAAATTACCTTTGTCCAACTTTGTATATAAAACTACGCAACATTGTTGTATCTTTGTTACAACTAAACAATAACTATTAAATACTTGTTAGAACAATGTATATACATAGAACTAACAAGGGGATAACGAAGATGGAACAATTCAGCAATCCAAGAGAATTAAGGGGATTAAAGATTCTCTCAGAGCCGGAAACGATCATCCAGACCGGTAAGAACGAATGGGATGTTAGGTCACAGTCGAAGGATGCATATTACCAAATAACCCGCAAATTTGTGAGTTCTAACGGTTCTGGTAAAGAAAACCGGTACTCGTGGACGTGTTCATGCCCTGATTTCCAGACTCACAAAGCTCCGTGTAAACACATCTACGCCGTGCAGTTCTCCCTTAAAATTAAAGTAGATGTAGAGACAGATATTAAGACCCAAAAAATTAAGGGTGATGAAATTGGGAACACCATCTGTCCGTTCTGTAAAAGCCAGAACACTACCAAGCGCGGCGTCAGAGAGAACACCTACGGCGAGATCCAGAGGTACGGCTGTCTCGATTGCAACCACCGATTTGTAGTCGATAAGGGGTTTAGCCGAGTTAAGCACGATCCCAAAATAATCACCCTCACCCTTGACCTTTATTTTAAGGGCGTTAGCCTCAGGAAGATTACCGATCACATTCAGCAGTTCCACGACCGGAAGGTCAGCCAGACAACCCCAATGCGCTGGATCAAGAAATACACTCAGTTACTTGGCAAATACGCTGAGAAGTACGAAGCCGATGTAGGGAGCATCTGGCATTGTGACGAAACGACGGTGTTCATCAAGAAAGAGGGCGAGAAGAAGCACTATCACTGGATATGGAATCTGATGGACGCAAAGACCCGCTATCTCCTTGCTTGCCAGATCACTGAGACAAGGTTCGTCAAGGATGCACAGATCCCGTTAAGGAAGGCAAAAGAAGTCGCCAACAAGAGACCGCAGGCAATTGTTACCGATGGGCTACCGGCTTACCAAAAAGCCATCAAAGCTGAGTTCTATGATAACTTCGCACCAATCCAGAACCCGCACATTCGGTTAAAGGACTTCGAGACAAAACCGAACAACAACATCCTCGAACGATTGAACGGAACATTCAGAGAGAGAACAAAGGTAATGCGAAGTCTTGACAGCTCTGTAGGCGCTGAGGAGTTCGTAGCGGGTATGCAGACGTACTACAATTACATCCGACCACATCAGGGAATCGGCGGGTTAACCCCGGCTCAGCTTGCCAATATCCCGATTAGCCTGAGCGGGAACCGGTGGGAAACGATGATCGGGTTATCGGTAAAATAGATTAATGACGAAAAAATAATGGGTTTAAAAGAATATGCAATTCATCAACTTGAATAAAATTTTAACTCATCTTCAATATCCTCTCTATATCGAAAAGGAACTTTCATTTTTTCAGAAAACATTTGTACAAAATCCAGACTATTTTCATATGTCCATTTAGCACACCCATAGCCAAGACATCTATTAGGGAAAAAAGGTGAAGTCTTTGCAACAAAAGGATTATGAGAAAATTTTTCGTGTTGTAGTTGCGAACCAACCCCGGTCATCTTTTTTCTCTCTTGTTCAGGATCTTCAAAAACATCTATCCATCTAGGTTCAAAATGAATCAATTCATTTCGTAATTTTGTTATTGTTTTGATTTTTTGACCCATTGAGTCTTGATTAGTAAAAGGTTCATTATCAGTTAAAATTAGTGCAATCTGATATTTTTCCAAAATCGGATGTGAAGCTGTTCTAGGGATACCCAATCCCCATATTGCCTGAATTCGGGATAATTCTTTTTTTGGGATTTCTCTACCTAATAATTGAGGCACATCCATAGAATTGCTAAAGAATTCATTGATGTAAGACTCTAGAAATGCAACCGTTGAAAAAATCGAATTGATCACATACGCATTATGCCAAAAAAAGACATCGGGATATTTACTTTTTTTCGATTTTTCAATCTCATGACATCTTTGCAAGAATAATGTTGATGACATAATATGAGTCTTTGAATAGTTATGACGCATTGCACGTATTCGATAGAAATCATCCGTCTTCTTAAAATCAGACTTCATATCTTTTTTTCCCATAAAGTTTCCATTTGGTTTTTGAGACTTAAATTTTTTTATAAAATCCTTAAAGAAAAAGATCACAAATTATAAAGGAAAGTCCCGCGATGCAACACTGAGCTTGGAAACGTCGAAAGTCCCGACAACGCAACAGAACCTTTGTAAAAGTCAAGGGTGGCACCGGCCGGTGAGTCTTCGTTTCTTTGCTGCCACCGGGTGTCGATTTACTCCCCCATGAAAAATACATGGAACATCCCAGCAGGCCAGTCCCATATTACTGGGGAACCCGATCATTCTCCCCTGACAGATGATAAAAGTTTAATGCATCAACATTGAAGATATACTGACTGGGGGAGGTCGCCGGTGGGTTCCGGCATGCCGGCGCCTTCCTTTGGGTCATTACGGCAGGTTACTGCCGGTGAAAATTACAGCCTGCTGCGGTGCCAGGGATTTCCTGATTCCGGCTGTTATTCATAGACAGCTGGGTTGCGCCACCAGTCGTTTTCGGGCATTGGCACCCGGCAGGGAGGTAAGGGAATGGACTTCGCGTTACCATTTGTGGTTATTGTAAGCGTTATTGCATTGATCGTCGCGGCAATCCTCGCACGCATTGTTCTCGCACAGGACGAGGGCACACCAAAGATGCGGGAAGTGGCCGACGCGATCAGGGTGGGTGCGGAAGCATTCATCAAGCGACAGTACTCGACCATCGCGATCCTCGCGATCGTGCTCGCCATTGTCATCTTCATCGTCTACTTCGTCACGGGACAGCAGACCCTGGCATTCGACACAGCCTCAGCGTACCTCTTCGGTGCGTTCTGCAGCGCAATGGCAGGAGTTATCGGCATGTCGATCGCAGTCCGGGCGAATGTCCGCACCGCATCGGCGGCACAGACCAGCTCAGGTAAAGCGCTCGACATCTCGTTCCGCGGCGGGGCCGTCTCCGGTCTCATCATCACTTCGATGTCGCTCCTCGGTGTCTCTCTGACATTCTACGCGCTCGGTGCAAATCCGACTGTAACACCCTTCATTATCGTCGGGTTCGGCTTCGGTGCCTCGTTCGTCGCACTCTTCGCCCAGCTCGGTGGCGGTATCTACACCAAGGCCGCTGATGTCGGTGCAGACCTCGTTGGCAAGGTCGAGGCAGGTATTCCTGAGGACGATGTCCGGAACCCCGCGACCATTGCAGACCTCGTTGGCGACAACGTCGGCGACTGTGCCGGCCGTGGCGCTGACCTCTTCGAATCCACAGCTGCCGAGAACATCGGTGCGATGATCCTCGGTGTCGCCCTTTACCCGGTCTTTGGCATCAACGGTATCCTCTTCCCGCTCGTCATGTGCGCCTTCGGCCTCCTCGCGAGCATGATCGGTATTCTCTCCGTCCGCGGAAAGGATGACGCCGACCCGATGGACGCCCTCAACCGCGGGTACTACATAACCGCCTTTGTCGCTGCGATCTTCTTCTATATCGGCACCATGTGGCTCCTCGGCAACGTCTGGTTCTTCTATGCAGGCCTTGTCGGTATCGTAATGTCGGTCATTTTCTTACGGGTGACCCTCTACTATACCGACCACAACTACCGCCCCGTTCAGGAGATCGCCGACGCCTCAGAGACTGGTGCAGCGACCAACATCATCTCCGGTCTCTCAGTCGGTCTTGAGACCACGGCAATCCCGGCGATCGTCATCGGCCTCGCTCTCCTCACTTCCTACGAGCTCGGAATCATGAGCGGAGTAACCAACGGCGGCCTCTATGGAACCGCAGTTGCAACCATCGGTATGCTCTCAGTCTGTGCCTACGTCCTTGCAATGGACACCTTCGGACCTATTGCCGACAACGCCGGCGGCATTGTCGAGATGAGCCAGGCACCCGAATCAGTCCGCAAGCGCATGGACCGGCTCGACTCCGCAGGCAACACAACCAAGGCCCTTACCAAGGGATACGCAATCGGCAGTGCATCACTTGCTGTCTTCCTGCTCTTCAACGCCTTTATGAACGACGTGTCCCGTCTTATCGGCACAGCATTCACCGTCGTCAACCTTGCATCAGTGCCGGTCTTTGTCGGCGGCCTGCTTGGCGCAATGCTCGTCTTCCTCTTCGCAAGCCTTGCCATCCGTGCAGTCTCCAAGACCGCACAGTATGTCATCTCCGAGGTCCGCGAACAGTTCAAGGACCCGGCAATCATGGCGGGGACCAAGAAGCCCGATTACGCCCGGGTCATCGATATTACTACCCTGGGAGCCCTGAAGAACATGGTTCTTCCAGGCGTCATCGCAGTTGCGTTCCCGATTATCATCGGTATGACCCTGAAATACGAAGCTCTCGCAGGGTTCCTGATGGTCGGCACCATTACCGGTGTTCTCCTTGCCCTCATCCTCAACAACGCCGGGGGCGCATGGGACAATGCCAAGAAATACATCGAGTCCGGAGCCCACGGCGGCAAAGGCAGTTCTGCACACAAGGCAGCAGTCATTGGTGACACTGTTGGAGACCCATGCAAAGACACTGCAGGCCCGTCTCTCCACGTGCTCATCAAACTCCTTGCGACACTGACGCTCGTGCTCGTGCCGCTCTTCATTTAATCTTTTTTTTATTTTGTGAATGGAACCTATCGTCCAACTGGACCTTTTAAATTCGGTTTCTGCGAAGAAATAATTTGAAAACCTTCTTCGGTTCGAATCCGACTCCCCGCATCCTAATTGTGGGTTATAGTTGTCTCACAAAATGTGACCCATCACTTTTTCATCACTTCCAGCATCAGTCCAGTTGCAGTTGGTGCGGGCGCCATCGTTTCTGATATCACTGTTCTGAAAAGTTGTTGCTATTGCAGCGCACTCTTTTCAAAAATTAAAAAATTAAAAAGGAGAAATTTTACCTAGATACAGCCAATCGGGGATCTCAACCCGTTTACATCTCGGATGATTTGCTAGAATCAATCTTAAAAGTCGAACGTTTGTGTAGGCATTGAAAATTAAATCCCTTTGCTTCTGATAAATTGCCTGATCAAAATTATTGTTATCAAGAGCATGAGCGGGTCGCTGTCTCAGTTTCCGTACCTCTCTAAAACATTTAATCATATCATCTAGATCTTGGGGGTCTTTAAGGCGGAAATGTTTTCTAACCCACTCGTTTAAAAGAATAATCGTACCCTTTTTTCTTACTTCAATTTTACCATCTCCTCTTTCAATTTCCTCCTCAAGTGGGAGTTCTCCTTTGAAAAAATCTTTATTAATATTATCTGAAAGCATTTTATCGAGTAACTGAACAAAATCTTGAAATTCTTTTTCCGTGGGTCTAATCAGGAAGGAAAACTCTTTTGGTTTACCGCTATTTGTGAAATCGGTACGAAAAATGGGGGGTTTCTTCATTGCCACACACATTTTATTAATAATCTGTAATTCTTGAATGAACGCATTAAATACCGATTCGTTTTCGGGGAAATGACCGAAAGAACTTAAAATATATTCAGGATGGAGGAAATATTCTCCATCAAGTAATTTTGCTCTCCAAATTTGTTGATGTTCTGGAGTCAACCTCGATAAATAGATTAAAAATGCGGCAGCCGCTCTATTCAATTTAGTATCATATGAAAAGCTGAAACTCTCTAACAAAATTTGATCTGATTCTCTAACACTTCCAGCATGAAAGACTTCGTCAGTTAAACCAATCTGGCCGTGAATATCATCATTTGAGTAGTGATATCTCGGATCGTTTCTATAGGATTCTAAAACGTTCAAATCAAATGATAGGAATGATAATTGGGATTCTCCAAGCGCCAATCTCAACGTAAACGGACGATCTCTATATTGTTGGGAATCGATGACAGTACTTAAATGCTTTTTTTCTGGATATGCGCAAGCATGCCGAAAATTACAATTATTTATTTTCACGATCTGTTTTAAATTTGGTTCCGGATCAAGTGCTTTTATGTCAGGATTCGGGTGTCTATCCCCAAAATTGATAGAGATTTTGCCCTCATAAATTAAGGGAATAAGTTCAATTATCAATTCATTTTGAGAGATTCCAATGATTTTTTGAAGTTTTTCCAAACTAATACCATTAAAATTTCCCGATTCTAAATAATGTCGAGTAATGGCTTGAAGTATTATTTTGGGAATTCTTATCATCTGTTTAAAATTCATCCGCAAGATAATTATTATATCGAAATTAGTGAGTGTCCTCTAATAATAGCTTAACTGCTACGATCTTCATATCGATTCTCTCGTTGTTTCCTCCTCAATCTGTTCATTCGATGGAGACCATCTCGTTCTGCATCGCATTGCCGCATCCCAACTATCCTTTCTCGTTCCTTTTCCTGATTAATAAAAACCTGAACGTTCCCACGATCCAACAGCTCACCCTCGATATTATTGGCCTCAATGTGGAACACTGAGATAAAAATAGATAATCCTCAGATCCACCAGAGCAATCCGGTTGAATTGGTTTCTGTGGCAGTGAGGTTTGCAAGCCGGGCCTGCTCCTGCTCTAAAATGGAGATCTGGTCCTGCATTGCCTGCTGGACATCTGGTTGCAGCGTAGAATTCTGAGCAAGCTGTTCGAGAGTCTGGATTCTCTGCTGGTTCAGTGCTACCTGATCATTTATCTGGTTCGCAGCCGATCTGTCGCCACCGAACAGGAACCGGAAAAAGCCATTCCTGTTCTCAATCTGCTGTTCGAGAGGAGTAATGTTACTCTCTGTGCTGTTGATATCATTCGCGATTTCAGCTACCTGCGGTCCGATGTCCCCGGTAAGGTTCTGCATGGCCATAAGTGCATGAGAGGCGATCTGGACATTATACCAGTTCATGAGATGCCGTTTCTGCACATCGGTAAAATTGGCGATCTGCGCCTGATCTGCCTGGCGCTCAGCAAGGATCTGCGACTGAAGATCAGTTACATTGTCTGCGAGCTGAATTCTGCTCTGGTTGAAATATGCGAACATACCCTGGCGCTCCTGCCGTATTGTCCCGTTACCAATGGTATGATTTTCGTACATTGCCTGCCGCTGGTCCTGGATCGCCTCGTGCCCTGCAGTGAAGTTTTCACGGATATCCTGATTCGTGTCCCGCACATCCTGACGGATATCCTGGCGTTGTTCATGGATAGTATCCTGAGTAAGAACCACATCGTGAACATCTGCCGCGATTCCCTGCCCCGGCTGGTTTTGCTGGAGGTAAGTGCTTCCTGCCGGACCTGTACCGGCAGGAGCTGCCCCTGTGGAAGCGATGCAGACAAGGACAAAGATAATGATACCTGCAATGAGTTTTTTCATGAGATCCCCCTGACTTATCTTAATATCCATTCAGAAGGAAAAAAATTTCTCCTGGCTCATGGAGGTTCGGATTACCGGTACCAAGAGCAGTTGGTTTGAAAATTCTGAAGAAGTGAAATAATGGTAATCAACCACAACGACAGCGGCATTTTTTCCGGAATTATGTACAGTTTGGCACGCACCAGGACTCCTCCACAGCAAATAAATATTCCCCGGCACTCTATGTTCCCATGATCATATTATGACAGTACTGGAAATAAACAAAAAAACAACAGCCCTTGTTGTCATTGACCTGCAGAAGGGAATAGCAGCACGACCAACGCAGCCGCATCCCACGGGTGACGTTATCAAGAATGCAGCGCATCTCGTTAAAGAGTTCCGGAAAAACGGTATGCCGGTATTCCTCGTGCATGTCGTTTCAACACCGGAGACTATGCTGAAGACCAAGAGCGACGAGACATTCGCCCGTCCCGGATCCATGCCACCGGACTGGTCTGATTTTATCCCGGAGATCGCACCGGTACCCTCAGATGTCGTGATCGGCAAGAAACAGTGGGGTGCATTCTACGGCACCGATCTCGAACTCCAGCTGAGGAGGCGGGGCATGGACACAATCGTCCTTTGCGGGATCGCCACGGATTTCGGTGTCGAGAGCACAGCGAGATTTGCCTACGAGTACGGCTTCCAGCAGGTCTTTGCGGAGGACGCGATGTCTTCGATGTCGGCAGAACAGCACAACGCAGCGATCAATTTCATATTCAAAAGGATGGGCAGGGTCCGGAAGACCGATGAAATACTCAGGGCGATAGGGTAAAGGCGTGACAGATCCGCTTTATGCACCGGCCTGCATAGTGAAGCCCCGGCAACTTGCGGCCATCCGGGCCTTCACTATGCGGGAATGTTTCCGTTCAGGAACGTGAGATAACTTTTTTTTCTCCTTTGAAATAGGCGATCTCTTCCAGGTATACCATAAAGAGATACCCGGCAAGCACACCGATAACAATGCCTGCCAGATGCAGGGAAATGCTCACGCTCCGCGTCGAATTGGCCAGCCGCTCCGGGAAGAGGTTCCAGATAAAGTACCAGAAGACGACGATGATCGCGACGGTAAGGAGCCGGGAAGACCAGGGGAATTCCTGCATGACGCGGTATAACTCCTTAAACTGGTGCCGGTAGGTGATGGCAGCCAGCACCAGAATACCAGTCACGGCGATCAGACTGAGCAGGAAAGGCGTACTCCTCTCTGTATGGTACAGGAGCATGTACCGTGCTATGATCCCCGCAGACAGGGCAAGGACACCGACCAAGATGACGCCGTAATAGGTGCGCATCTTACATCCGGATGTATGCTCCAGGTACATCAGCCAGAAAAGGAGCAGCAGACCTGCGAGTGCCGAATCAATCCCTGATAGGCCTGCATAGTAACTCGTTGTCGCATTGAAAAGGGCAAAGGCTGCACCGAAGATGAGAAAAACGACGACAATAACCTTGGTCAGCACAAGGTACAGCCGTTTGCGGTTTACGATTGTGGCCAGCACGAGGCCGTAGATCGCGATCAGCAGGTATGCCGTCACGTTCCCGAGGAAATGATCGAAGTTCAGGTGTACAAACGACGACGTGAAGAGCTGGTAGAGATGGAAGTCCTGCATATCGATCTGCAGACTTGAGCGTAATGACGGATAGACGGAAACGTAATATTCGACGATGATAGTGATTGCCGGGATGATAAGCACAATAGCGAGATAGAAGGAAAAGAGGCTGATGTTGATAGTTGATCGAAAGTCATTAAACCGTTGAATAAGGTTCATGGTGCACAGCCGGTCTTTTTCACTGACTCATACATCGGTTCCTTAAGGATAAAAGGCAGGAGCATGTGCAGCTATTACGGTGTCATCCTGCTGGCTGTCTCTTCACAGCTTACCTAAAGCAAATCACCTGTTTCAACAAAGAAAGAGAGGGTGATCGCCGATCATTAGAGAACACAATCTGTTATCGCTTGGCACCCGGGCGAATGACACCGAGGATCTCCTGTTTGATCAGTTCTTCCAGGGTGCGGCTGAAGACATCGAAATCCGCTTCCGCCTGGGCGAGTTCCCGTGCCCGTTTTTCGACCGCAGGCCTGAGCGTGACTCGTTTCTTTATGATATCCTGCTGGATATGATGCAACTTCAGGATCCCATTCTGGAGGTCCCGTTCAACCGGTTTCATCATCGGCTGGTACTTATGGATGAGGGCCTGGACATCTGACCTGTCGATGCCTTTGGTAGGATCGAAGAGGAATGTTCTCTCTATTTTGTCCCGCCACGTGAGGAGATCGTTGATCAGGGTGTTGTCGAGCAGGGGGATCACCTGCAACCTGTTCCGCGTAATATCGGCAGCGGTCCTGATCCCTGCAGATTTCAGGGTATTTTTCAGACCCGGACCAACCCGGGGCATCGTGCAGTTGTCGATACTGCAGCGGTCCAGGAACTTTTTCTGCTGCCGGTCTTTCATGGTGCGTTCAAGGGTGACGAGGCCGGTCCGGTACCCCCGGTCAATACTCTCGTATTTCCGTTTTAGCTCCTGGAGCTTGTTCAGCTGCGAGTGAAACTGTGAATCCCCGGCTTCGGCATTCCACTTTTTGTTCCACAGGTCCCACAAGTACCGTGCACTGTCAAGGTTCCCTTTTCTTCGCTTTTTCTCGACGGCTGCTGCTCCGGGGTACAGGAACAGCACCCCAACAATGACGGCAACAACAAGAGGCGTGATATAATCGGTGATCATCCCACTGAGCGCCATAACGACAGCACCTGCTATGATCGCCACACCCACAATCTGGCGTATACTCCTGAAGCCGAGTGACCGTTTCATACCGCGGGAGAGGGGCACCGGATAGTGGGGGAAGTTTTCCGGGCGGATCGGTGGGATCGGGCCCGGGGGAGCGATCGCCTCCACCTTTTGCCACTCGCGACGGAGATCGATTTTTGTTATACGGTCGGCGCTCAGGAACAGCAAAAGGCCGGAACTCTCCTCGAGCCTGCACCACGGGCATGCAGCGAGTCCTGAGTAATAGCTGTGGACTGAGTCTGCACTGCACTGTCGTAATTTCTTTTCGAGGGATTCGAGTGCATCCCACCAGTCACCGGCATCAGGGCGGCCGGTGGGCCTGGCCCCGGTCTCTGAAAATGCGTTCTCGAAGAGCCCGGAGATCTGGTTTGGGACAACGTGCAGGCCCACGGAGTTCGGTGGTGGGGCGATGGACTTGAGCGGGGAATTTTTCCCGTATGCAAACCGGAATTCAGCTATTGCTTTCTCTAAGGGCATGTCCTCTTTTCCCGTGTAGACACCGGAGAAGGGATGACGGCCAAGGAACAGGAGCTGGAAGATAAGGATCGCGAGTCCGAAATTGTCGTGGTTTTTGGTCCTCTCCATCTTAAAATCTTTCGAGTGCTGAATCTCGGGCGGGGTAAACTGGGCAACGCCGACTTCGCAGTAATAGAGCCGGTCGTTTGTCCGGACCTGGAACGAGTCGCAGTCTATCAGCCGGACGCAGGCCTGGTCGTTCACGAGAATGTTGCCTTCGTTGACATCGCCGATCACATACCCGAACTTGTGGATAACGAAGAACGCGGCTGCGAGGTTTTTTGCTGCCCGCACGAGAAAACGCCAGTCCGCGTGGGGAAAGTGCTCTTTCCGGTGTGTCGGCCCGTACACCTTGTGCACCGGTTCGTAATCGGCAATCTTCGGCATTAAGAACCCGACGACCGGCCCTCCCTCTTTGGCGAAGAGCACATCGGTCGGCCACGCCGAGATGCTCTTGAGCTCATCGTTGCACCCCCTCACCATCAGGAGCAGTTTCTCCTGTTTAGGCGTGTCGAGCGGCTTGTGATAGATCTTGGCAACGACGTTCTGGTTTGAGGGGAAGATCTCGTACACGTCTCCTTCGCCACCACTCCCGAGCTTCTTCCCGAGATGGATCCTTGTGCCGAAACTATTCAGGAAAGGCCTGATGGGAACGGGCGCCATAGATCAACCTGCTTGCATAGCGAGGACGAGAGTCTTGTCATCATCGCTTCTTGCGCTGATATCGTCCCGGCAGAGAAAGTTTTCGAGCTGGGCGGAAAAACCAGGGAACCCGTTCCCGGGATCCTTCCGCAACGATTCAAAGAGCGGCCGGAAGAATCCCGGATGGGCTTTTTTCTGGGAAAACGAAAGGACCAGATTCTGCAATCCGTCGGTGAATATCGCGATCTCGTCCGGGGATTCCGCATGGAGAATGTGCAGGTGATCTGGATACTGCTCGTCTGTTATAAAATATGTCGTGTTCGCATATTCACCCTGTTCCGGCCAGAAGATGGTCTGGTAATCTTCACCGGAACGCGCCACGATTGCCCCATCGCCGATCTGGAAAAAGACTGCACGATTGTTTCCGGCTACTGTGCCGAGAACGGTACAGGCATAGTCCTTCAGCCGTTTCCCGCTCTCCCGTGCATCGGCAACGATTGCTTCCCGGGACGCAGCAAGCCATTCCCTGACATTTTGATCTGTGATACGGGTGAGGTCACCTGAGTCCCGCACCGCGCCGGTAATCTTCTCGTAGAGTGTCCCGCACGCAATTTCCGCCCCCCGACCACCATCGGTCGTACTGCCTGCGCCGTCGGCTGCGATCCCGATAAAAAATTCAGTGTCAGAAAGCTGGATCGTGCCTGCCCTGCTGAAATCCTGTCCGCGTTCGCCGCGATCGGTGTGTGCTTTTCCGGTTACAGAGGCGTGCGTGACCTTCCATCTCATATCTCGCTCCAGCCGATAGGTGAAGCGAGCATTATCTTGTCCCCCGGGTTGCTCCGGGAGGCAGATTTCATCGAGTTGGAGAGCCACTGGAAAAATTCGCGGAACTTGAGTCCCTGGAGTTTTACCGGTTCCCGAACTGAGATCTGCCGTAAGATCTTCATATCCGCCTTTTGGACGCCGATGGCAAAGAACGCGAAGGATTTTGCATGCTCACCTTCGTGGACCATAGCCGCGGCACTCTTCCACTCATCGGTTGGATCGCCATCAGTGATCAGGAATATCCATGGCCGGTAGAACGATATGCCGTTTGCCCGGTACTGTTCCTTCCGGTTCTTGATCATCTCGATACCTTTTCGTATCGCCTCGCCCATGGGCGTGTCACCGACTGCCTCGAGTTGGGGATCAAAAAAGCATTCAGCAGTATTGAACTCCGAGATAACCCTGACCGGGCCAAACGAGATAAGGGCTACCTCCACCCGTTTGATCGCAAGCGAATCGTTCTGAAGCTCGTTGTAAAATTCACGGATCCCTGCGTTCAGTTCGGCGATGGCCTGTCCCGCCATCGATCCGGAAGTATCGAGCAGTAAAAGGCAGGGGCACCGCGGCTCCGGGTTCTCGGCAAAGGTCACCGCTCCCAACGGCTGCTGATCGAGGAGGGTAAGGTTGGTATTGTCACTCATCGGATTCACCGCAAAATGTCGGTAGTGATATTATCATTCTCTCTATCTTCATTTAGCGTTCTTAGGTTTTAAATTAAATTTTTTCTGCAAAAACCGGTGCCGGAGATAAGCGTTCCGATGAATTCCTTTCTCTAAATGGATGTCGCACCCTTTGTTACTGAGACTGCCTCAGATCAACCGTAATATCGACGGAGAGACGGGAGTATCTTTTCGGGTTCTCCTCAAACTTTTTCCTGCACCAGTCACAGCAGAAATAGTACTTTTCATCTCGGTACGTGCTGGTGAACCGGGATTCATCTTCATCGACGGTCATCAGACAAACGGGGTCAGTTGCCATTTTTATCTCCTGTGGATTATCACAGTATTTCTGGTGCTGTCGCACTAATAGCTGCTGATCTGCTGCGGCAGACACATAGAAACCTTGTCGTGAATGCGACGCAGGATGGATCGACTGCTATCGAAACTGCCCGGTTTTTCTGTTGTTGATACCAAAATATCTGTATGAACCTGAACTTTACCGCGTGCAATTCCGGTAGACACTGGTGGGAACTCCCGCTGCCCCCCCGGAGCTCACCATGAATGACATCATTTTAATCAATAAGGATCTCTGCACCCGATGCGGGATCTGTTCGCTGGTCTGCCCGCTTGGGATCATCGATGCGGCCAACGAGAGAGATCTCCCGAAACTGGAGAAAGGAAAGGAGGCGGTGTGCATATCCTGCGGCCATTGCGAAGTCTCCTGTCCATCTGGTGCGCTCTCCCGTGCCGGAAGTGAACCTGGCGGATGGGAAGAAATAACCGGGACAAAAGAAATCTCACCTGCGACCCTCAGCACATACATAAAGAGCCGCCGGTCGGTCAGACATTACCGGAAAGAGCTGGTCGACCGGGAGACGATAGCGCGAATTCTGGACGTCGCACGTTACGCGGCGACCGGAGGAAACCGCCAGCCGGTGGAATGGCTCGTTATCCACGACCCCTCAGAGGTTAAAGAGATTGCCGGCCTGACAGTCGGCTGGATGCGGAGCCTTGGCGGGAGCGGCCATCCAATGGCCGGCTACGTCTCCGGGCTCATCGCTGCATGGGATCATGGCGTCGATGTGATCTGCCGCGGCGCACCTCATCTCGTCATTCCCCATATACCCGATAGTAACCCTATCGCCCCGACCGACGCCATCATTGCACTGACGCACGTCGACATCGTCGCACCGGCGTTCGGTGTCGGGACCTGCTGGGCCGGGTTTGTTGCCGGAGCTGCCCGGGAGTATGCACCCCTTCAGAATGCACTCGCCTTGCCAGACGGGAGAATACCTGCGTATGCGATGATGCTCGGTTACCCGGAATACAAGACGTACCGCATCCCCGGTCGTAAACCCCTCAGAGTTATATGGCGGTAGATGACGAGGCAGGTGCTCTCCGGTAAGGGAAAATGACGGCCTTTATTGCCATGATCCGGGGAATAAACGTCGGCGGGCGCAGAAGAATCCCGATGGATGGACTCGTTACGCTGTTTACGTCGCTGGGTTTTACAAACGTCGGCACATGTGTCCAGAGTGGAAATGTCATTTTTTCTTCTACCGACAGCAACCCGGAAGACCTGGCTGCCAAGATTGAAAGAGAGATTCTGAAAACCTTTGATTTTACCGTGAGGGCAATCCTGCGAAGTTCGGACGAGATGCAGGGAGTTGTCACAGGCAACCCGTTTTTAAAAGAGGTCGGAGTAAACACCGGCGCCCTGCACGTAACATTCCTTTCAGATACCCCGCCCCGGTCCCTGGCCGATATCCTTGGATCAGCAGAAGATGGAGCTGACCGTTACGTCCTCATCGGAAAAGAAGTGTATCTCTCCTGCCCGGATGGATATGGAAGAACAAAATTCTCCAATACCTTTTTTGAGAAGAAACTGAAGATTGCAGCGACAACAAGAAACTGGAAAACGGTAATCGCACTCGGCCGTATAACGGGAGAGTGACTCAGGCGGATTCCAAGTGATTTCCCAACCATTATCCTCATCAGAACACTATCTTTCTCTATGGATCCGGTCATCGAAAGCATCCGTGAAGACCTGGCTGCACAGGCAGATCCGGAGATTCAGAAGACCTCCCGGCGGTTCTTCAAAGAAGAGATAATCTGTTATGGTCTGAAGACCGCAGCGGTAACAGCTATTGCCAAAAAGTACTGGAAGGAGGTCAAATTACGTAACAAAAACGAGATTTTCTCTCTCTGCGAAGAGCTGTACAGCTCCGGCTATATGGAAGAGGCCTTTATTGTCTCCAATTGGGCACAGCTCCTGAATGACCGGTACGAGAAAAGCGATCTTCAGGTATTCCGGCACTGGATTGACACCTTCATCACCAACTGGGCCGCCTGCGACAGTTTCTGCAATCACACTATGGGCGACTTCATCGAACAGTATCCGGAATTTATTGAGGAACTGAAACGGTGGACGCAGTCGCAGAACCGCTGGATGCGTCGGGCAGCGGCAGTCTCGCTGATTATCCCGGCAAAACACGGGAAGTTCCTCAACGAGTCGATGGAAATTGCCGACCTGCTCCTGACTGACGGGGACGCAATGGTGCAGAAAGGGTACGGCTGGCTGCTCAAGGAGGCCAGCCGGGTGCACACCAATGAGGTCTTCTCTTACGTTATGAAAAACAAAAAAGTGATGCCCCGGACGGCGCTCCGATACGCCATTGAACTCATGCCTGGTGATCTGAAAAAAGAAGCGATGAAAAAAAACTAGTAATAAAAACCGTTACTGCTCTTTGCCAATCTCTAGATCGGCTCTACTGCACGCAACCGGGTCTATAAAGACCCGCAACACATAGCGGGCAATGGCTTCCCTTACTCCATGTTCCGGATATGATGGCCGCTCCCGTCTTCCAGTTGCAGGGCTACCTGGCTTTTCAGGTTTTCCAGCATCAGTGGGGTAACCAACCTACCGGACATAACATGAAACTCCTTCTTCTCAGTTACCGGGTTGACCTCATAGGTCAGGATAAAGTCCTCGTGGTTTGCCATCGCAGAGAAGAGCAGGTCGGTTACTGCCTCATGAAACGGTTTCTCGGCCTTTTTCCGGCGCGCTTTTCTAATAGTCATTAAGGTACGTGGATTATACTGGATAATTAAAATATTCTTTCGGTTTGTGGATTGTTCCCCTTTTTCGAGACCATTCTCCCTAACTCACACGAAAAGCGCCCTTTCGGCACTAAACAACAGGCTGTTATGGATTCTGTTAACTTGGCGTGGGACGGAATTATTGGCTATTTTATCTTCTAGCATTTTTATCTCATAACAAGTTAACAGAACCGAGAACTATCTCAAAACGGCCGAACAGACCGCTTCCTGCAACTCTTTAAGGATCATAATCACCGGACCCGGGGCATGGCTACGATTTCCCGTACCTGGAGATCGAAGAAGCTCGCAGTGTAGGCCGGGCAGATCACGCAAACCGTGTCCGCACCACTCCTCGTTCCGCCGACAGCAACAACTTCTTTCTCGATACCGATCGCGCCCTGGTCGGCAGCGATCAGCACGCACTCGATAGCAACCTTGAGGCCGCTTCCGACAATCTGGCGCAGAGCTTCAGCGATTGCTTCGGTCCGGGACCCGCCGCCGACCCTGAGGGAGCGTGAGAGCGCCCGTTCAAGGCCGGAGAGGGCGAGGGTGCCGGTCATGATCCTCACGCCCTGCTTCCGGAGCTCTTGTGCAGTTGCCGCCGAGAACTCGCACTCGCCGGTCTGTGAAAAGTGGGTGACAACAACGAGGGAGAGACCGGAGCCTTTCATCGCACCAAAAAAGATCTGCGCGGTCTTCCCGGAACTGCTTGCGACCACGACAGTCGAAATCCCAAGTTCCTGTGCACGCCCGATGGCAAACCGGGCTGCGTCTTCGGTGTTTTCCGGGCCGGGCTTCTCAAAATAGTAGCAAGTTTTTGCAATAAACGCCATAAGGTTCTGTTAACTTGTTATGAGATTAAAAAATGCTAGATTTAAAATTCGATTAACTGGCTTAATTACTCAATCTGATTATTTTTTGGTTCTGTAGAAATCCTTATTTTCATTCGAAAAACAGCATTTCTACAGAGCCTATTTTTAAAGATAAAATAGCCAATAATTCCATCCCACGCCAAGTTAACAGAGCCCTGTTATGCAGGCTCTAGCTGGGTTTGTTCTTCACTAATACAACACTCAGATTTCCGGCGCAGGCCGGAAACTACCGGCTGAGTGGTGAAGATTTTTTTTCTCCTGCCGTTTTGGAAAACATTTCCCAGCGGATACCGGATCTAAAGAGGACATTCCTTGATACACATCCCGCATCTCGGGCCACCCAGTGAACGACCCTCATCTTTTACTGCCGCTGAACTCTGCACGGTATTCATACTAAGACTCTATCGCAAAGAATATTGAAAACAAAGGGGGTGATTTGATAATCCCGGATTTCAGATTCCGAGCTTCTTCAAAAACCGTTCATGGAGCCGGGTATCGCAGCCTAGTTCCGGGTGGAACGACAGCGCGAGGTGTTTTCCCCTTTCTACAGCGACTATCCCCTGGTCGACGCGTGCAAGAACCCGGACATCAGGATCGACCCGGGTAACAACAGGGGCCCTGATAAAGATCGCATGGAACGGTCCTCCCGACAATTCCCCGATGGGAAGATCCATCTCACAGGAATCCTTCTGCCGGCCGAATGCGTTACGGTCGACAGTCATTCCGATAAGTCCGAGAGTGTGGACCCGTGAATCGGCAACCTCAGTGGCGATGAGGACCATTCCGGCGCAGGTGGCAAAGATACCGCCAGAGAACGTCCGGATCGGTTCGTAGAGAGAGTTCCTGTCAATAAGCCGGGAGATGGTGGTTGATTCCCCCCCCGGGATGGCCAGGACATCGCACCCACTAAGATCAACGGGGGAGCGGACTGGGACTACCTGCGAAGTGCTGCCGTACCCACGGTTTTCGAGTGCCCGGCAGAACGCATCGATATGTTCGCTCACGTTTCCCTGAAGCGCGAGAACACCTATCTTAACGTCCACGGGTCTGCAGCACCTCATCGTCCCTGAGGGTGTGGACATCGAGTCCCGGCATCGCATCGCCAAGGCCCGTACTGACTTGTGCTATCACCTTCGCGTTATTGAAATCGTTGACCGCTTCGACAATTGCTTTTGCCATTCGCTCGGGGCTGGAAGATTTGAAGATCCCTGAGCCGACAAAGACACCGTCAGCACCGAGCTGCATCATCATTGCTGCATCAGAGGGGGTGGCAATCCCGCCAGCCGAGAAGTTCACAACCGGCAGCCTTCCGCGTTCCGAGCATTCGATGACGAGGTCGGCCGGTGCTTCGATATCCCGGGCGTAATCGATCATCTCCTGCTTGTCCATTCCCTTCAGGGTACGGATCTGGCCCATAATTGCCCGCATGTGCCGGACCGCCTCCACCACGTTCCCGGTACCCGCTTCTCCCTTTGTCCTGATCATGGCAGCACCTTCGTTTATCCTGCGCAGCGCCTCGCCGAGATCGCGAGCGCCGCAGACAAAGGGGACCTTGAACTGTTTCTTATCGATATGGTATTGCTCGTCAGCAGGTGTAAGGACTTCACTCTCGTCAATCATATCAACACCGAGAACCTCAAGTACCTGAGCCTCGACAAAATGTCCTATCCTGACCTTTCCCATCACCGGGATCGAAACGGCTTCGATGATCTCAATAACTTTCTCGGGATCTGCCATCCGGGCAACCCCGCCTGCTTTCCTGATATCCGAAGGAACCCGCTCCAGCGACATGACTGCGACGGCGCCTGCTTCCTCGGCAATCTTCGCCTGGTCGGCATTTACCACATCCATGATTACGCCTCCTTTCTGCATGGATGCAAAGCCGCGCTTGAGAAGCTCAGTGCCAAATCTCAGTTCTTCGAGTTTCATATGCCGGTACTATTAACCCATGATCCCAATAAAATAACTACACTAACGGCAATTATTGCAAATACTATTGTGACGATGCGGGTTGCCCGGATGATGTCCCCGCCTGCCTCATCGAGAGACCGCTTGCCATCGCCAATCGTGTAGACCCCCGGCTTCTCAAACCGTATACCACACCCCCCTGCCATCGCTGCCATAACGATACCCCCGTTGAACCCGGGGCGTTTGGAGCCGTCACGGCGCATCACACGCACCGCCTCAGAAAACGTCCCTTTTCCCGAAAAGTAGAGCAGGAGCAGCAGTACGGTTACCCGTGCAGGGATGAAGTTAAGGACATCGTCCATCCGGGCCGGGAACCACCCAATCCGGATACGTTCATCGCGATAACCAAGCATTGCGTCCATTGTGTTTGCGGCACGGTAAATTGCAGCACCGGCAAGACCAAAGAGGGAGAAATAGAACAATGGCGAGATGATGCTGTCGGTCAGGTTCTCGGTCATCGATTCAAAACCCGCAGAGAGGATATGGTCCCGTGAAAGGTTTGCCGTGTCACGGGAAACGAGCATTTTCACCTTTTCCCTCCCGGAATCGATGCCACTTCGTAGTGCTTCGGCCACTGATTTGGTGTGCTCTTCGAGCGAACGCCACGCAAAACAGGATTTGAGCAGGAAGGGAGCTACGGCGAGGTAGAGGTACCAGGGAGCAACAACGGAGAACAGGTAAAACGGAAGCGCGAAGAGTCCGGCAGTAACGATCCATAACACGATACCGGCAACCTTCTGAAGCCCCGGACGATAGGATGACGGAACTCCCCACCACCCGATGAAACTCCCGATAAGCGCTATTGGATGGTATCGCGAGTGTGGATCGCCGATCACCCGGTCAACAACAAGGGCGGCAATCAGCACCACGATGGTGAGGATTACCGCTGACGGTACCATATATAGAGAGCACCAACTATCAGGATAATAAAAGAGGTGAGGTTCAAAATCTCTGTTTTCGTGTAAAGCCATCCCGTGTACAAGACAAGGGCGATCCCCATCATGATCATCAGCAGGTGCGGGCGCCCGTGCGCGACCGGCTGTATGGGAGGCTCTTTATGTGCTGCCGGTTTTTGCCTGGATATGGCAGGGACAACATTTACCCGCAGGGTGGTCTTCGTAACCCCATACCCGGAGATGAGATCGAGGTCGAAAAATCCGTCAGAGCTGTCTTTCCTGATGGGGACAAGCAGCACCATATCATCGACCACGTACAGGTTCTCGTGGAAGAAATCCGTGAACATTCCCGCATTGGGGGTATTTATCGTGATATGGATGGGGGCTCCCCGGTTTAAAAATTTCAGTGGCAGCCTGCCACCGGTCTCAACTACAATTTTTTCCCGGGGCGCTTCTATCGAATTGATGCCGCTTCGATTGAGGTAGATCTCGTAAACGTTATCGTTTTCGCCCGTTCCTGGCTCGATTACCATAGAAACTGGCAACGGGAGGTTCATTCCTGCACCCTGTCATCGCTTATCGGTTTGCGGCAGGAGATTCGGAATCCCATCGTGGATAGGATAGTCTACCCTGCACGCCACACAGTGCAGGGATCCTTCGAGTATTTCTTTTTCATCCTCTTTTTCGACACTCAGCACGAGATCCCCTTTGCACACAGGACAGCAGAGGATATCCATAAGCGAACGTCTCATTAGAGCTCTTTCCTCAAATCGATCATCTGCGTGATCTCAGGGCCTGTTGATATGAGTGTGATCGGGCTGCCGATATCGTCTTCTGCGATTTTCAGGAAATCTTTTGCCTTTTTCGTGAGTTTTCCGTATTCAGTAACACCAAAACAACTCTTGTCAACCCGGTCAATACCGGTGATGGCTGCCTGTGTGCATCCATTGATCATCGCTGAATACCGTGCCATGCCGCCATCCCAGCCCCCTATCCGCCGTTTCCGGTGAGTGACTGTTCCGAACTCCTGAATACCCATCGCGTCAGACTTTGCGGCTGTCATCTCTGTACTGAACGGACCTTCTCCGACCCGGGTGGGATAAGCCTTGAATACGACGATAACATCGTCGATTTTGGTCGGCCCGACACCGTTGTCAGCTGCGATCTGGGAAGCTGAGGTATCTTTGCTGGTCACAAAGGGGTAGGTACCATAATACAGGGAGATGCCAAAGCCCTGCGTGCCCTCAAGCAAAACGGTTTCGTTCTTCTTCAGGGAATCATCGATCGCCTTAGGCACATCGAGCAGGTATTCGGCTAGCTCAGGGACATCTTTTGCCTGTGGGGATACCCTCATGACGCGATCTGCATTTGCCGGCCCACAGCCGGAACCGGTGCTCCCGATCTTCTTTGCGAGGTGATCGCTGCTCTTATCCCTCTGGATATGATCTTCAGTGATGATTCCGCAGCGTTTGTCAACAAACACCCTGCCCCTGACACCGAGCATCTCGACTTCATATTTCAGGACCCGGGGGTCGACGAGCACTCCACTGCCGATGCAGAGCTTCGCGTCCTTGAATACAAAACCTGAAGGAACCATGCGGACGCCATATTCATGGTCGCCGACTTGGACAGTGTGTCCTGCATTCGGACCTACACCGCCGCGGGAGATGATAACTGGTCTGTCCATATTGGCGATATGGGCAACTACCTTTCCTTTTCCCTCATCCCCAAAAAATCCACCAACGATGATCGTACAACTCATTGAAGTATCAAGTAGTATTGATCGAAGTTTAAAATAAACTATCTCTTTCACCGTGCATATTCGTTAACAACGACGGAATGTGCCCAAGGAAGGTGGATATGGACAGCTACAGGCCGGCTATAAAAGACTCTATCCTTTTGAGCGCCTCGGTCAGGTCCTTTCTTGAGACCGCGTAGGCGCAACGGAGGTGGCCTTCCCCACCGGCACCAAAGACGCTGCCCGGGACAACGGCCACCCGCTGCTCTTTCAAGAGGCGTTCAGCGAATTCGATATCCGAGAGCCCCGTCTCCTTTACCGACGGGAACGCATAGAACGCCCCTTCAGGTACGTGACAGGGGAGTCCGACCCGGTTAAGGCCGGCAACGAACAGGTTGCGCCTGAGCCGATACTCATTCACCATGCTGTTCTTGTCCTCCTCAGCGGAACGAAGCGCCTCAAGCGCACCTACCTGACCCATTACCGGAGCACAAAGCATGACATACTGGTGGATTTTCAGCGCAGCGTCGGCCAGTTCCTGAGGTGCACAAAGGTATCCAATCCTCCACCCCGTCATCGCGTATGCCTTGGAGAACCCATTCAGCGTGATAGTGCGCTCGTGGAGATCGCTGACCGTTGCAGCTGCACGATGACGGGACTCGTAGGTGAGTTCTGCGTAGACTTCGTCGCTGATGAGGAGGAGGTCATGATCGATTACGATGTCCCCGATGGCTTTTAAGTCGCTCTCGGTCATAACTGCGCCGGTCGGGTTGTTCGGATAGTTGATGATCAGCGCTTTCGTCTTTCCCGTGATCTGGGCCTGCAGTGCTTCGGGATTAAGCTTGAAGTGGTTCTCTGCTGAACACCTTACGGGAACGGCTTTTCCTCCGGTGAGTGTTACACAGGGGGCATAGGAAACGTAACTGGGCTGCGCGATAAGCACTTCATCGCCGGGATCAACGATCGACCTGACAGCGATATCAAGCGCTTCTGAGACGCCGCTGGTTATGATGATCTCGTGATCAGCAGAGTACCGGAGATTATAGTGTCCCTCTAGGTACCGGGAGAGCGTGTCGCGTAGTGACTGGAGACCCCGATTGGATGTATACGAGGTTGTTCCTTGTTCGATGGAATAGATACTTGTCTCGCAGATGTTCCATGGCGTGCGAAAATCCGGCTCTCCCACACCTAGCGAGATGACGTCTTCCATAGTGAGGACGAGATCAAAGAACTTCCTGATTCCCGAAGGGGGTATCTCCTGGGCACGTTCCGAGACGAATTTGCGCATGTATACACCCTAGAAAGAGAAGGGGAGCCGTTCTGCTTCCTGCTGTTCGAAAAAAGTATTGCCGTTTTCCTTGTATGACTTCATGATTATATGGGTCGCCGTTTCACGGATCCGGTCCATGGGAGCAACGTGCTCGGAGACGAACCGTGAAACCTCCTGCATATTCTTCCCGGTAACCGTGAGCTGAAGGTCATACGTTCCGGTGACCAGCCTGAGACTTTTTACCTGTCTGAACCGTGAGAGCCTTTCCGCGATACGGTCATACCCATAATCGCGTTCCGGGGAGACCTTGAGCTCAAGGATGGCTGAAACTTCGTCGTTTCCTGCTTTCTCCCAGTTTATGACTGCCGAGTAGCGCATTATTATCTGGGCATCTTCCAGCACCTGGATCCGAGCCTCCGTGTCACCTGTGCTGAGGCTGATCATGGTTGCTATCTCATCGCTAGTCAGTCTGCTGTTGTCCTCCAGGATCCGGAGGATCTCAAAGTCTTTTTCATCCATCCTGAATCACCTGAACCAATTTGTCTTCTGCCATTTGTTCACGTCAAGGTCTTTCAACCCATTCAACCGGGGATCCTTGAGTACGACCTCCCGGATCTTGTCCGTGTTGGAGTCAAACCACATTTCCTTGGTCCTGCCATATCTGCCGCGGCTTACCACCCGGGTATTGATAACCCCCAGCATATTCAGTTCCGAGATAAGATCGGTTATTCTGCGATGGGTAAGCACATCAAGCTCTATTGAGGGAGCGATATCCTGGTAGATACGGGAAACCTCCCCGCTCGTAAACACATTCTGGCTTAACTGACCGAGGATAAGCATCGAGAAGAGGATCAGCTTGCTCTGCGTAGGGAGGGTCGCGATACATTCGATCATGCTGTCGGTCTCAATCTTAGCCTGAGCCTGTTTGACATGGCTCTCGGTTACCTGTACGGATTCATCGCGGTCTGCAAGCTCACCGGAGATCCTGAAGAGGTCAAGAGCACGGCGGGCATCGCCATGTTCCTGTGCGGCGAGTGCAGCGCAGAGATGGATGACACCGTCACCGACAGCACCGTCAATGAATGCATCCTCAGCCCGCTGGGCAAGGATGTCGACGAGCTGCGGTGCATTGTACGGCGGGAAAACGATCTCTTCTTCTGAGAGCGATGACAGGACCCGCGGGTCCAGAAAGTCTTTGAAACTCAGATCATTGGAGATCCCGATGATACTGACCTTTGAATTTTTGAGATCCGAGTTTATCCTGGTTAGGTTATAGAGCGTGTCATCCCCACTCTTTTTTACCAGCTTGTCGATCTCGTCCAGGACTATGACAAGTACTCCCCCGCCTGCCTCCAGCTGGTTCTTGAGTTCAGCATACACCTGATCGGTAGGCCAACCGGTCATCGGGATGTGTGTCCGGGTCTTATCACTTGCCAATTCATCGACAACGTCAAGACACTTTGCAATCTGGGCAAGTACCCGGTACTGGGTATCGATCACTTCGCAGTTGAGATGGACAATCCGGCAGAGAGTTCCCATCTTGCTGCTTGCCCGCTCAAGTTCGAACCCGACGTACCTGACGCATGCTGTTTTCCCGGTCCCGGTCTTGCCATAGATCAGGATATTTGAGGGGGTTTCGTTCCTCAATGAGGGGGCAAGTATCGACGCCACCTCTTCAATCTGAGGTTTTCTGTGAGGGAGGATCTGAGGCCGGTACGAGTGCCGGAGTACCTCCCGGTCTTTGAATATTCTGTTATTTGAGAGGTACTTTTTGAATAGTTCCGCTGGCTGGTCTTCTGTTTCCGGCATGGTTACACTGTGGAGCTGAGAATTGGTTTGCTAAAGACTAAAAAGCGATCGGTTCGACTCTTGTATAAACCCCCTTCCTTCCAGTGGAAATCCTTAGAATTAACGTTTTAATCGACAGAATACGGCAATTTTAAAAATTTTAATATTAATATTTCTCATTTTTTCAGTCCAGAATGTTTTGCATCCTGCTCTCCATTTACTGATTAATTTGTTAAAAAATAAATTAGTAGAATTATCTTATTTTGGAGTGGGGGACCCCTTTACTTCCAGTGGAATGTTTCAAAGTGAATAAGTTCATTTGTAACTTTATTTCAAAAGAGTCATTTTAAAATTCTCTTTTCTTGTATAAATCTCAATCGAAATGATTTCCGGTTAAAACAATTTACAAACCATGAAAAACACAAGTGATTTTGAATGGACATCAACGATAACAGGTAGAGAACCTGAGAAAACTCCACTGGAAGTAAAGGGGTTGCCCCTAAAAGCAGCCAACCCTCTATAAAATTCATGGTGCTGTCTCTTTGGTTTATGAAATGGCAGTTTACAGAGTTCTGTAGAAACCCTACATTTTTCTGAAGAAGGAGAGTAATATAAAGATCCAAGGTACGGCGTCTCCTAACCTCGTGGCGAGTGACACTTAAAATTGTGGATATAATCGTTTCAATTTGATCCTTGCATTCATCAGGACCATATCATGCCACGAACTTTGGTCGCATACCACACCCCAAATCCACTTACAATGGCAAAAATAATGACGATAACGATAGTGAGGGTGGGCTGCCTGTCAGGATGTGCCACCATATTGATGTATATAGCCAGTCCCTCCACAAGGGTAAGAAGGACTACCATCATTGGTAAGTTATGCCTCTTTTGCGTCATGCTATCTTCAAATTACAGTATATACTCTGATAAAAGGTAGGGATACACGGTACTTTAGCTTTTTTAGTCAGTTGTTTATTTCGGAGAACATAGGATTTCTCCAGAGCCGGTTTACGGGAACTTTTAAGGAAGCTTCACCTAATAAAATCATAATGACCCAGAAGCACGTCCGCCCTATTACCGTTACCGGAGCTGTCATCACGGTTTCAACAACCAGAACCAGAGAAACCGATTCGAGTGGCAAAACGATAATCGAGATCCTCAATAATGCAGGGATTGAGGTTGGGCACTATGCGATAGTTCCAGACAGGATCGATGCTATCAGGTATGAACTTTTCATGGCAATGAAAGATGCAAATTGTATCATCTGTAATGGAGGAACAGGCCTCACGTATGATGATTGCACAGTTGAAGCAATTGAACCACTTCTTGAGAAGAAAATTGACGGTTTTGGAGAACTATTCCGGATGAAAAGTATTGCAGAGATTGGGACCAGCGCATTGCTGTCACGAGCACTTGCAGGGATTATCAATGGGAAGGCAATATTCTGCATACCCGGCTCAACACCTGCAGTCACCCTTGCAACCCGTGAGCTTATCGTCCCCGAGATAGCACATATCCTCTCTCACGCAAACAAATAACTCCTGACTTCTCTGGATTATCAATAGAGTATTGCTTTGGTTCGGAATTACTCTGGCGTAAGACCTGAACACTACCGGTATGCTTCCAGCAGGACGACACGCTCGAGGACAAGATCGGAAAAGCGATCTTCGCCTACCATCTGAATTTCTTCTGGTGGAATGGCAAAAAGACTCATCAGTCGTTCTTTTTTAACCTGATCAATACTCTCGTAAGGGTCCCCACCGGGCCATTGACAGAACGGGTCAAGTTTTTCCCAGACCTCGTTTCTTATCGGGCAGCAGCAGATGAAGAGATGGTTTTCTCCTGGCTGGATACCAAAGGAAGCTCCAATGGTGCACTGACGGGTCCCTGATGCAAAGAGGAGCGCCTCCATCTCGAGTGAATTTGCGATGGAGGTCCCGTTGGTAAAAGACCTCAATGCATGCCGGACTGCAAGCAGAGCGTGCCGTTTCCCTGCCAGCATATCAGCATTGAAACAGATGATATGTGTACCGGACTCTTCGCCAATGGCCCTGATGCAACGGAGAAACGAATCGCGATCCTCAATGATTGCCACTGCAGCCCGGATCCCGCATGAATCTGTCATCTGTCACTCATCCAAACCGTGAAAGGACCGACTGGCCGGGTTCACCAGCATCCCCGGTCCTTTGTTGTGGTATGTCTTGCCGGGGCTCTGTTTGTTTCCTGAGCTGTGCAAAGATCTGTTCTGCAATTCCCTGTCCAATAATCTTTGCCGTTGTATCGATTCCTGCAGCCTGCAACAGTTCCGGTGAGGTAATGCCATTATTGAAGAGCCTGCGGGCACGCACTCTGCCGATACCACGCAACCTGACGAGTGGGAGCAACTCACGCCGGATACCGTTTTTCATGCAGATCTCAAGCTCCTTTATTTTTTGATAGAATGAGAGCTTAAACATCCTAGTAAGTTCTGTAGTGGCATGCAACAGCCAGTTCACACTCTCCACCATGCCGAAAATGTCCCCGGGACCTACCGAGTACCGCTCGCAGATTTTTGTTTCGGACAGTTCGTCCATCCAGTCAGAGAGGAGCATGGCAGTCTTCAGGGCGCGGTAATAGGCCTCAGTCTCATCATCGTCATCAGGAGGTTGCATCCAGAGGTCGCCTTCACGGGCATCCATCATCCGCGAGAGGGTGTTCAGATCAGCGTTGCGGGCGTAGAGTTTTGGCATGTCCGGAGTGCTGCAGATGAGCTGGAGGAGGCCGAGATCGGAGAACGCTGTTTGTTCTCTAAGTCCCCCAATAATAACCGATGCACTACGTGGGTCGATATACAGGCGCGAAACCAAAGTCCCAAACTCAGTCGCGCCAAGGTGATCCCCAACTTCGGTAATCATTTCGGCAGTGACGAGGAATGAGAGGCTGGTGTCCATCGCCTTTTTCATAAGCCGTCCCTGCCGGTGTTCGTGCACGTAAAAGGTCCGGTCCATAAACGAGTGCAGATCTTCTCTCGTACCCGCAAAGCCCGACGCGATCAGGGAAAGGACATGGGTATAAAGAGCGGTTGGCTCTGCGAGTTTTGAATGGATCTCCTCGGCCGGAGCATCGATATACCATTCGAACAACTCCTCGATCTGCCCCTCATCTTTCGCAATCAGGATCGCCTCTCCGTAAGGATCCAGCCGGGGCCGTCCTGCCCGTCCTGCCATCTGGTGGTATTCACAGACCGGTATCGGCTGCATCCCTTCCCCGGCCGAAAAACGCGTATAGTCCCGGATGATCACCCGCCGCGCCGGGAGGTTGAGGCCGGCGGCAAGGGTCGGCGTGGACGAAATACACTTGATAAACCCACGACGAAACCCTTCCTCGACAATAGAGCGTTCGGGGCGACTCAGGCCGGCGTGATGGAATGCGGCACCCTGGGCAACGCAGGCTGCGAGAGTCCTGACCATCTCGGTCTCGGCAGACCCACTCAGTTTCTCAGCGTATTCCGCGAGTGCAGGGTCATCGTTTTTGATCGCAGCCGCGGCACGTTTTGCGAAAGCCTCGGCATTCCTTCGGGATGAAACAAAAACAAGGCACTGCCCGCCCTCAGCGAGGGTATCAAGGCAGAGGTTGATATCATCGTAATTTTTGGACACCTTTCTGACAGTTCTTCCGCCTTCGCGGAAATGGATGCGGTCACCGCAGTAGACACCTTGTCTCAGGTCGACCGGCCGCCATGTACTGGTGACCAGCCCGGCGTTGAGCCACCCGGCAAGTACCCCGGGATTGCCGATCGTTGCTGAGAGACCGATTATCTGCATGGATGGGTTCCGGTACCGCATCTTTGCGATCACCATTTCGAGTGTGGGACCGCGACCTTCTGAATCGATGAGGTGGACTTCATCAACCACGAGGAGAGTTATATCGGCTATCCACCGTGCATTATTACGCAGGAGCGAGTCCACCTTCTCGCTCGTTGCAACGATAATGTCGTTTCTCCCCAGCATATCATCGCGCCGGTCAAAATCGCCGGTTGCAATGCCAACGCGGACGTCCTTATTCCTGAATTCTTCGTATTTCTCGCTTGCAAGGGCTTTGAGAGGAACGATGTAGAGGCACTTTCCGCCATCAGCTATGTGGCGGTGCATCGCCATCTCTGCAACAAGCGTTTTCCCGCTCGCTGTTGGGATTGCAACAAGAAGGTTATTTCCCGCGAGCAGTCCCTTTTCAACGCATTCGGCCTGGGGGGGATATAAATCCACGATGCCTGCCTGGCTATAATACCGCTTCAGGCTTTCAGGGATCGGAATTTCAGAAACCAGCATACACTATATTCCCATTACCCCTTGAGTTCCACTGCATTTCTGTTAATTATGCGTTTTTAAGCAAATCAACTCAAATAATCCTGATTGATTTTCCACTGGAAATGTTGCATCAACCTTTCTGGCCCGGATTATTTTTGCATTAATAATAATAGCTGATCATCTCATCATTTTTTAGTCAGGATATCTTTTTCTCACCTGCATTCTTAATAATATGTTATGGGACGGGCAAATGCAAAAAAGGTTCGGAGCGTGCTGGTCTACCTCTCTCTTCTCGAAAACGCCGGGAGGTCCAAGAACACGATCAACGGCTATCGGAAGTCGCTTGGGTATTATGCCAAGTTCCTCAACGTGCCGATTGGGGATCTCCACAACCATCTCACCATGGACAATCTGCTGGCGTTTACCAATGACCCTTTGGTGAAGGACGTAAGCAGGAATACCCGGAGGACCTGGCTCCAAGCAATATATGGGTATATGAAGGCGAACGGTATTGAGTTCGACCACCTTGAGAAAGCCGTAGTTACCTTGAAAAAGGACGATATCCGGCACGATAAGCCGCTGGAGTTTGAGACGCTCCAGAAGATGGTTGACCTTGCAGATGTGCAAATGAAAGCCTATATCACGTTCTTGGTGTCGACCGGCTGTAGGAGCGGAGAGGCCTCTGAGGTATTGCTCTCCGATGTGAAAGGGTCCGTGATTACAATCCGCCCAGAGATCGCCAAGGCCAGGCACGGTGGCAAAGTCTTTCTCTCAGCTGAGGCACGGGAATATCTCGATCTCTGGCTTCAGCACCGGGACAAATATGTCAAGGAAGCGGATCTCCGGACAAAGAATTTTAACAAGCTTCGACCTGAAGATGACCAGCGGCTTTTTGCCAGTACGGCAAACAACCTGCAAACCAAGTTCGGGAAGCTTTACTGCCTTGTCGATGGTCAGAAGTGTGCAATGCACCACGGCAACCGGAAGATGATAACACCCCATTCCTGTCGGGCGTATTTCCGCACACATGCGGTCCAGACCATGGAGATTGACATGGTCGAGAGGCTCATGCGGCATACTGGGTATCTCACCGCTGCATACGTCCAGATGACCGATAAAGAGCTAGAACGACGATTCCATGAGGGTGAACACGTCTTGTATATCACGAGGGCAAACCACAGGATCCAAGTGGGGAAACTATCTGACCTCGAACGCAGGAATGCAGACCTTACAGAGCGGTTGGCTCAGGTAGAAAAAGCACAGCAGACAAAAGAGCAGGCAGAGTTACAGCCGGAATATCAAGTGATATATGACAGGGTCAAGGCTGAACTTTTACAGATGCAGATGAAGAACCAGGAAAAATAATTATTTTCGAGTCTTTTTCAATAAACGCTTTTTATTGAATATATGACCATCAGTGTATAGATTCCATTCAACATCGTCTCTCCCACCAGGTTTTTGATTTAATGTCGTCCTCAGCAAACCCTCTAGTTTGATGTTGAGATCGATACGATATTGATCCCATTCATCATATTCTCTCCACCAAGGTGAATTATTTAAAAGAAAATAATCGATGTCATCCCCATCATCATTGTGACCCTCTGATTTTAGATATTCTCTTGCACCCAAATACAATTCCCCATATTTTCTAAATCCTTTGTAGTACGCTATTGCGGCCGGGAGAAGTTCCTCATACGTCATTACTTGGAGATGGGCTACTTCAGGTTCGTGCAACAACAATCGGTAATAAACAGAGGCTTTTGTTTTTTTAGCGGAGGATCTTGAGTTCTTTTCAACAATATCTAATTTTTGAAGTATTTCGGCATCCACCATATCTGCGAGTAAACGGAAAAACGTCGTTCTATTGGGGATATCAGCTCGAAGATCACGTTCTATTTTACTGGATCTAATCCATCCTATATCGTATTTTGCTGTCTCAAAATAAGCATCATCAGTACTAATATTCATTTCATACATGTGATCCATGAAATACCAGGCAATGGCCTCAAAATTTTTTTTCCCAACCCCTTTTCTAGATTTAATAAATTTATTTACCATAAACCTAAAACTGGTGATAACGCGATCCCATTTCTTACGTTTTTCCAATTCATTAGGATCATCAGTTGGTTCCCATCTGAATCCATGACTTGGTTTCCCCCGTCCGATCCCTTCAAATGGATTAAGATTTAGCGAGTTGTGCACAAATAACATCGGACTCTTGAGTACTTAATGTATTCGATATAATTAATATTGACCAAATATGCGTCAAAATGTCTGTATATCGCTGAATAGGGAGATTTTGGACTACATTGATTCTGGAAGGGGAGAAATACCCAGAAGTCGTGTTGTTGAGTCCCTTATTACAAAAGGAATCGAAATTGAGAAAAATGCAAGTTGTTCACATGGAGCAAACATGATCGCAGAAGCAGGCGATGCAGGGACCAAGCAGCTACCAACAAACGAGGCCCCAGCATCCCTATCCAGCACTGACAAGCAGGTGGACGTATGAGCTCTCTTTGTTCCGGTACTTCAACGTTGCCACAACCTCGGATAATCCAAAATTTCGCATTAGACCGGGAGACTCTGGAGCACCTGAAAGCCACGAGCCCGCTTCATTATCTCGTTGCCGTCGCATGTCTCAAAGATGGCCGATGGCGATTGATTGAAAACTTTGACGAGGGTTAATGAATGGCAGAATCTCTCCCGAGATCGAATGCATATTTTCCAAGGGGGGCTATGAGTCCCTCCACAACAGGCATTAGATCTCTTGGGGCTCAGGTCATCCAAGCTCTTCAGACAAAACCACAAACGTCAATGGATCTCGCAATCGTTACCGGGTATTCAGAACGGCACATCCGTCGGGTTCTTCCAAAGATCGAAAACATAACTGCCCGCAAGGATGGACGACGGGTTCTTTACTCAGTTGCGGCATCTCAGTCCTCTAAAGGTGCCTATGAGAAGGTCGCAACAGGCTCGTTACCTGTAGAACAGTCGATATCTTCCAATCAGGACACCGAAAGGGACAAAAAAGGGGCACTCAAAAAAGGAAAAAAGGGACTGTCCCTTTCACTATGTATTGTTGAGGTTTTGCGATCAGAGCCAGACCGCCCCTTTGTGATCCGGGATTTGGTCGATCGGACGGGTGGATCCTACGCCTCAGTAAAACGCACCTTGGTTCGTCTATCATCGTCAGGAAAAGGATCAGGTCCCGTGCGAAGTGTCAGACATGGTCTGTACCAGTACTCTCCTGAGAAAGAACATGAGAACCTACAGGCCCTGGTGCGTGTTGGTCCATGGAAATTTGAGAACCTGACATTTGTCTCTTTTGGGGCACAGGGGAGTGCAGTGTCCCTTTCCGGAATTGCCCCAAAGCAGCCAAAAGGGACACTGCCCATCACCAACCAGCCGGTATGCCGTCCGGGCTTTCCTTACCTGGTTCCCACAGGTCAGGAAATCACATGGGAATGCCACGACAACGGCACTCAGGTTATCCGGTTCGCAGCAAACGGTGCCCCACCATTCAGCCCGGACAGCATCCTCATTCTGATCGACCAGCTCCGGAAGCAGGGGTTCGAAGCTGACCGGTGGGAATGTGTGTCGATGGAGGTCAATGTCGATTCGCGAAAGATCCGGATCGACGCATCATATTCTTTCAAGCTCATTGAGGGCGTTATCCTGAAAGCTTACCAGCACGGGTACAATGCCCGGGTGGAGATTGCCGACCGGAGGAAGGTGTCGGCCCGTGAGGTCCTTGAACTATTCCAAGCGGTAGCCGGTGGTGTAGAAGGAAAGGAAACTCTCAGCAAGGTAACCGCACTTGAGAAACAGGTCCAGCGCCTTGAGAAAACAACAAACCTGGCGCTGAGTATCGCCACGAAAGCACTGGACAAAACCGGGAAGACCGCCGCACTCGCTGTCGGAAATGTGAAGAGAACGTCCAGTAAGAAAGCACATGAACCAACCTCTTTCATCACAGCAGCTCAGCTCAAAGACCAGCTGGCATCGAGCAGTGAAAACCAAATTATTCCGGTCTCTGGGGGCGATCTGCTATGAGCGCTCAGCAGCGGGCCGATGCTAGATCTACCAAAGTTGCTTCGTGTCCCTTTAACGGCCGGATAAGAGCCATTCAGGAGGGTGAATTTTGACGGCAAACACTTCCACAGAGGAATTGGAGATGATAGACGTCTCCGATTTCGAAAGAAAAATTTCTGCAATGACCAGCCTCGACCGGGATGCAGCGCTGAGGCTTGCTTCGGATCTCATTATCCGTTTGCACCAGCGCACATGTTCGGGACGGTTCCGCGAGCAGAGCGGGGATCGCACCAGGGTAGCTTATGCCCGTGTGCTGGTCTCAGCTGTTCAGGCATATACCTCGTTGCTGCGGGATGACGAAATTGAGACCCTGAAGCAACGAGTAGAGGCATTGGAACGAGTGAAAGGAGAAGAAAAATGAGTGTGTCAGTCGGAACTCTTGAAAAAAATGTGGAAAAAATATTTGAAAACCTCACTCCTGCTGAGAAGGCAAAGTACGTAACAGAAGAAGCATGGAAGATCGCTGAGGGACGATCTATGGGGATTAATGGAGATACCCATCGCTCGGACGTTGAACGGTTCTGGCATCGCCACGTGCTCACGATGAGCGCAGAGGATTATATTAAATTTCTCGTAGCCGAAGACAAATTGAACGTCGATAAATGGGCAGGAATGTATTTTTATAAAGTCATTTGGTACCAGGATCTCGCTATCGCATTAAATGAACAAATTATCAGTTATATCAAACTTTTAAAAGAAATAACCGAGAACCCTCAACGGATCAAGCAGCCGGAAAAGATGGTTGAGATTTTTGATAGTGAAATAAAAATGATACGAGTGTTTCAGGAGGATTACCGGAAGGATGTTGCAAAAATGTTAAAAGAAGTCCCTTGGGAGGATATCAACAGGCCACCCCCGCAATATCCAGTGTTTGACCTGCATGGTCAAGATGCACATGCAGATCGTAGCGAAAAGGCTGGAACAGGACATCGGTAAAGACACGTGTAATGAAACGCAACTCACCGGATTTCTTAGGAGAGATTCACCAGCAGTCACATATGCTATGGTTCTGATGTGGTGGTGATTGATATGAAAATTCGTATCAATCGTTTCCGACAATTTTTCATTTCGCAAAGAAACCTCCAATCAGTTTTCAATAGCCTTTAAATTCTCTTTCCTGCAAAGTAACTATAAAGAAGCGGTATGACGGAGGAGAGGATGCCAGCCAATAAGAAACTCACAATACTAGTCTCTTCTACCGTACGTGGTTATGAATACCTTCTGGATCCGATTTATCAATTATTGACTCAGTTCGGCTACGAAGTCTGGATGTCCCACAAAGGAACTATGCCTGTATTCTCTACCCGTACAGCGTTTGAGAACTGTCTTGTGGCCACTGAGAAGTGCGATTTATTTTTGGGGATTATATTGCCCCAGTACGGAAGTGGAGTGGAAAAAGGCAAAATATCGATTACGCATCAGGAGCTGAAGAAAGCCGTTGCATTGAAAAAACCTCGCTGGTTTTTAGCACATTATAATGTGGTTTTCGCCCGAGAACTTCTGAAGAATATTGGTTATAAGAATGCAGAACTCCGGAAGAAACTCACTCTAAAGAAAAGCCTGATCTTGGGTGATCTTCGCGTGATTGACATGTACGAAGATGCGATTGTTTCCCAAGAAAAAAATCTAGAGGACCGGCAGGGTAACTGGGTTCAGGAGTTCAATCACACTGAAGATGCAACGCTCTTTGCTCAGGCACAATTTTCACGATATCAGGAAGTAGAGGCATTTTTACAAGAAAACTTTAGGGACAGCGATCATCTCTCCAGAGTGATCTCGAGAAGTGAGGATCGGTCATGAAGCTTGATAAGATTGAAAAGATCCTCTCTCTCGGGAAGGGCCAAAGAATAGAACTCAAGTCTAGTTGTCGGAACGCTGAGGTCATTGGCCAGGTCGTCAGCGGCTTTCTGAATACTTCTGGTGGCTATGTCGTCTGTGGAATAGATGATACAGGGAAGATTATCGGTATTAATGATTCTCAGACAATGCTGAAAACCCTCGAACAAACACTTGAGAAAGATCTCACTCCAAAAACATTTGTCTCTATCGAGATACAAAAAGTTAAGGATAAGGATCTAATCGTCCTTGAGGTGCCGGCTGGCAAAGATCGGCCATACGCATTTCAGGATATCATTTATCTTCGCGACAATCAGGAAACCCGGAAGGCAGATGTCGAGACAATCCGGGATATTTTACTCCGCAGACAGATTGAGCCGGAACGATGGGAGCGGCGATTCTCTTCCGCGGATATCGAAAATGATTTGGATATAACGGAAGTCCAATCCACAGTGACGGAAATAAATGAATTTGAACGGCTTCGATTTCGCGATTCAGATAATACGATTACGGTTCTCGAAAGTCTGTCTGTCTTCAAATATGGTCGCCTGACCAATGGCGGGGATGTTCTCTTTTCAACGAATCCTGCCATGCGGTACCCTCAGATCAGGGTCAGAGCTGCGAGTTTCACCACAGACAAGACCGACGATAAGTACCGGGACATGAAATCCTTAGAAGGGCCCTTGGTTCCCATGCTGGAAGAGGCATTCAGATTTATCCAGCGAAACACACCTACCTCTTCTGATTTCACGGCAGACAGTCTCAAACGTCAGGATGAACCACTTTATCCTTCTGTCGCCATACGGGAGGGGCTGGTTAATGCGTTTGCTCATCGTGACTATAGTGATTTTTCCGGTGGAATTTCTATCAACATCTATCCGAATCGCTTAGAAATCGAGAACACCGGCAGATTCCCCGAAGGTGTGACCTCAGACAACGTTGCTACGGGACATATATCCGTACTTCGCAATCCTGACATCGCCCATGTACTCTACCTGAGAGGGTTTATGGAAAAGCTGGGTCGTGGAAGTATCCTGATTCAGAGAGCATGCGCTGAACGCGGCCTAATTCCCCCGCAGTGGTCGGAGAATACACGGGGTGTTAAACTGACATTCTTTGCCCCGGGAGTTGTCACCGGTAAAGTTGTTACCCATGGAGTCACCCCGGGAGTTGTCACCGGTAAAGTTGTTACCCATGGAGTCACCCCGGGAGTTGTCACCGGTAAGGTTGTTACCCATGGAGTCACCCCGGGAGTTGTCACCGGTAAGGTTGTTACCCATGGAGTCACCCAAGAGATTATCCGGCTTCTTAAATCTTTTGATGGAGATATGTCACGACGAGATCTCCAAGTAATTCTCAATTTGAAAGATGAAGACCATTTCAGATCCGCGTACCTGAAGCCTGCACTCCAACAAAATCTAATCTCATTAACAATACCTAAAAAGCCGAATAGCAGTAACCAGAAATATCGTCTCACAAAGAAAGGACAAGCTTTGATCGAACAGAAATAAATCCCATAGACGTACTTTTGCGTTTTACAATATTTGGATCACTTAAATCTCTTTTTTACATCTATTGATAATATAGCAACGATTGTGAAAAAACGTCCTTTGATAATCGCTTACAAAACCCTTACATTCATTGCAATCTTGTAAGGATCGTTTCTTTCCGTGATTGCAGTGTAACTGCACAACACATTTTTTGAGGGGGCTCACTTTTTTTAATTTCGAGTATTCGATATATTCTTTTCCGTCTATTCCGTTGGGGCCAAACTCAAATCCACCCCGATCACCATGCCCAACAATCCAAAGTTTGGTAACGTTTGGATTATAGTATGCATCTTCAAAATCTTTTTTTTGCATTATACGATATATTCGGTAATTTTCCCTATCCTCTCGAAAACTATCAACGAGTAAAGAGATGCAATCTACTATGAACAATTTATCGATCTCATCTACATAATGTGGGAAAATTATCGCTGTGTGCTCATCTTTTTCGGACAGATTATCAGATTGTGGAAAAAGAAAAAATTTTTGATTACTTTTATCTAGCAGGTGTCGGGGGAGAATCCAAAAATATAATCCTATAGCAAATGCTACCACGAAGAAAGTAAATAATATTGCAATCACCTTGACTTCAAGATTATTCTGAAATGATCCTCCATTAAATGAATATACAAATACGCCGCATAATATAATACATAAAGGAATTAACCCGATCAATAATCCCAGTAAAAAATTAAATTTATCACATATCATGCATTTGACGCTATTTATTGTGAGACATTCATGAAATAATAAGTCCTTTTTATCGGAATTCATAGTCGAAATTATATGTTCGAAATAGAAAGAATTTCCCATCTGTTGATTCTGTTACATCACACGATCCAATGTGAAAAACCATTATTGTCTCTTTTCAGAATTTTGACACGGGAAATACGTTCATACGTGAGCTTGTACTGTTATGGATCATAAAAGTGATTATCTTAATCGCAGAATGTAAATCATGGAAGAATGGGGGGATCAATATTACAATGAAGGAGTTGATTTCGTTAGATTAGGTCGGTATCCGGAAGCAGTTGAATATTTTAACAAGGCGATTTCTATGGACCAAAATGTCGCCGCTGCTTGGATCATCCGCGGATTCGCGTTAGGTAAGCTCGGTCAGTACTCAGAATCGGTTGAATCGTATGATAAGGGGATTTCGCTCAAACCGATGATAAGCGAAGTGTGGAATGACCGTGGAGTCGCATTAAGTAATCTCGGTCAGTACTCAGAATCGGTGGAGTCGTATAAAATGGCGATCGCCATCAAACGAGACAACGCCGATGCATGGTACAACCGCGGAATCGCGTTAAGTAAGCTCAATCGGTATTCGGAAGCTATTGGATCTTTTGATATGGCGATTGCCATCAAGCCAGCTCCCGCTGAAGTGTGGAGTATCCGTGGAGTTGATTTATTTAATCTAGGTAAGTATGCAGAAGCGGTCGACTCATATGACAAGGCGCTTGCAGTCAACCCCGATAACGCCAATATGTGGAACAGCCGGGGAATCGCGTTGGGTATGCTTGGTAAGTATGCAGAAGCGGTTTACTCATATGATTTGGCAATTGCTATAAACAAAGACGATGCTGATGCATGGAGCAACCGAGGATGCGCACTAGATGAGCTAGGCCAGTATACCGAAGCAATTGCTTCTTATAATGATGCGATCGCCATCAACCCCGACCACGATGAGGCGTGGAGCTGCCGAGGAGCTGTGTTACACAATCTAGGTCAGTATACCGAAGCAATTGCCTCTTATGACAAGGCGCTTGCAATCAACCCCTATCTCGCAGTTGCTTGGACCAACCGCGGAATTGCTCTCGATGAACTTGGTCAGCATACAGAAGCGCTCGCCTCATATGACAAGGCGGTTGCAATTAACCCTAGTCACATCGGTGGGTGGTACAACCGCGGAATCTCATTAAGTAATCTCGGTCAGCATACAGAAGCGATCACCTCGTATGAGAAGGCGATGGCTTTCAATCCAAACGACGTCTGTACGTACACAGACACTTTAGTTTCTTGTGACAATGCGATCGCCATCAAATATGATCTCGCCATAGCGTGGAAAAACCGTGGAGACGCGCTTAATGATCTTGAACGGTATAAGGAAGGGATCACCTCATATGATAACGCAATTGATATCAAACCGGATTACACTGAGGTTTGGATCAACCGCGGACTCGCTCTCTGTAAACTTGGTGAATATGCAGAAGCGATCGACTCATATGATAAGGCGCTTGTAATCAACCCCGATAACGCCAATACGTGGAACAGCCGGGGAATCGCCCTCATTAGTCTCTGTCGGTACAATGAGGCGGTTGCCTCTTTTGATAAAGCGCTTACCATCAACCCAGAATACACTGAGGCAAAACATAACCTGGAAATTGCACTAAAAAAAATAAACGGGGCAGAGCCTTATTTCATTGAAGGAGTGAAATTTACCAAACTCGGTCGGTATAAGGAGGCGGTGGTCTCGTATGATAGGGCACTTGCCATCAATCCCGATGATGCCGCAGCGTGGTATAACCGTGGGCTTGCGCAACATGAACTCGGTCAGTTTACCGAAGCAGTTGCTTCGTATGACAAGGCGCTTGCCATCAAGCGAGACAACGCAGATGCGTGGTACAACCGCGGAGTCGCGCTCGGTAAACTCGGACGATATGCAGATGCGATCGCCTCGAATTGCAAGGCGCTTGCCCTCAAAAAAGTAGGGAACTAGTTTCGCACTGAGTGAACCACAACGGTCATAATCTGAATCGTAGATTGTAAATCATGAAGGATTGGGCAGATCAATATTACAATGAAGGTGTTGAATTTGCCAAACTCGGTCGATATTCAGAAGCAGTTGACTCGTATGATAGAGCGATCTCAATTAACCCGAATAACGCCGATACGTGGTTCAACCGCGGAGTCGCTTTACGTAAACTTGGTCGATATTCAGAAGCAGTTGATTCGTATGATAGAGCGATCTCAATTAACCCGAATGACGCCGATACGTGGTTCAACCGTGGAGTTGCCTTACGAAGTTCCGGTCAGAATATAGAAGCAGTTGATTCGTATGATAGAGCGATCTCAATTAACCCGAATGACGCCGATACGTGGTTCAATCGTGGAGTTGCCTTACGGAGTTCCGGTCAGTATGCAGAAGCAGTTGCGTCTTATGACAGAGCGATCTCAATTAACCCAAATGACGCTGATACGTGGTTCAATCGTGGAGTTGCCTTACGAAGTTCCGGTCAGAATATAGAAGCAGTTGCGTCTTATGACAGAGCGATCTCAATTAACCCGAATGACGCCGATACGTGGAACAACCGTGGAGTTGCCTTACGGAGCTCCGGTCAGAATATAGAAGCAGTTGCATCTTATGACAGAGCGATCTCAATTAACCCAAATATCTATGAAGCATGGAACAACCGTGGATTCGCATTGGCGAATCTCGGTCGCTATTCAGAAGCGATCGATTCATATGATAAGGCAATTGCCATCAATCCAGATTTCGCCAAGGTATGGGTCAACCGCGGATTAGCGCTCAGTAGACTCGGTCGATACAACGAGGCTCTTGCATCGTATGACAAGGCACTTGCTCTCAATCCTAATGACGCTGATACGTGGAACAATCGCGGAATCGCCTTACGGAGTTCCGGTCAGTATGCAGAAGCAGTTGCGTCTTATGACAGAACGATCTCAATTAACCCGAATATCTATGAAGCATGGAACAACCGTGGATTCGCATTGGCGAATCTCGGTCGCTATTCAGAAGCTAACGATTCATATGATAAGGCATTTGCCCTCAATCCAGATTACTTTGATATGTGGTGCTGCCGAGGAGATACGCTCAGTAGCCTCGGTCAGTATGAAGAAGCCATTGACTCATATGACAAGGCGCTTGCCCTCAATCCTAATGACGCTGATACGTGGAAGAATCGTGGAATCGCTTTACGTAGACTTGGTCGGTATACAGAAGCAGTCGATTCTTATGACCGGGCACTTGTCATCAATCCAGACTACTTCGAAACGTGGTACAATCGCGGATTCGTGCTCAGGAACCTCGGTCGATATAACGAGGCACTTGCATCGTATGACCGAGCAGTCGTCATCAAGCCAGATGACGTTGGGGTTTGGGTCGATCGTGGCGTTGTGCTTGGAGAACTAAGTCGCCATACAGAAGAGGTTGCTTCATATGACAAGGCGCTTGCCATCGAGCCCGATATCCTCTCCTATGTGTGGGTTCTCCGCGGTGTTGCGCTAGGTAAACTCGGTCGATATCCAGAAGCGTTAGCTTCTTGTGACAAGGCGCTTGCCATAGACCCAGATTACGCCGAAGCGTGGAACAACCGCGGAAACGCGCTCAGCAGTCTCGGTCGATATGTAGAAGCAGTCGACTCATATAGCAAGGCTATTGCTATCAAACCAGATTACACCGAGGCGAAACAGAATCGGGAACTCACGCTCAAGAAATAAACCGCTTAAAAGACTAGTGGAAGGGACATCTAAAATTGTGGACTAATCCATCCCTGAATTTACTCTACAAGTTTAGTTGTCTCCTTCCACTAGGTGTATGATCGCAAATATTTATGTAATCAATACGATGTGCAAAGAAAAAACTGATGATAATCTGAAAATGACTGAAACAGAGTTTACTACGATATTTCTTTCAATCACATGTTTGGGACTAATTCTGCTTCTGGTTTTCAGTTCAGGTTGTACTCAAATAATAAGTGGGGTGCCACAAATGAAAACGGATTTTTCAGGAACCCAATTTACTACGTGTCCCCCGGGTTCGCACTGTTCAGAGACCCAAGCCCCAGTATCAGTAAACGCTACTCCACCACAATCTGGGTTTCCCTAGATTTTTGTAATAACCAGTGTATAAATGAATTGGTCAAAACGATTACTGGGTGAATGGATGCATTTTATGATTGATACCCAATATAGAATTTTATATGCATTTCAGAAAATTTTTAAAACGGTGGTGGCGGAGAGTTTCAAAGAAGCCCGTTCGATTCGCACCCTTTTGTTCAGATTGTGGTGAATTAATTCCTAACGGTGAGAGTGTAAAATGCGGCCCTTGTTCTCATATCGTATGTAAGGAATGTTGGAATGACTATCATCGGCTTTGTCACGGGAAAACCCCCAGCCTTAAAAGTATACACGATTAGATTACAGATTTAATCGATTAATCCCAGTCAACAGTGTATTTGTTTACAATAAACTCAAGAATTTAATTACTAATATCCACAGTTACCAATGTGTTTGAAAAATTAGAGTTTTAATAACCGGTTTTCCGTCAGAGGTGTTTCTCCATTAATAATGATACTTTACGAAAATATAAATAATATAATATCATATATAAATACAGTATGAAGAAACTATTATTTTTTTTAATAATCGCGCTTTTGATTATCGCAATTCTGGGGATACCTGAAATCAGAAGTCAAATAATCCAAATAATTCATGGATTGTTAGACAACTCAAATTTTCTATGTAGTTATAAAAATTCAACCACTGGGAATTTTTTTTGGTGCAACTAAAGAGAATATGTCTTATTTGATTAATCCCAGTCAACAGTGTATTTGTTTACACAAACCCAGGCTCATATAGAATAAGTCACAGCAAGACTTAATACACGAAAAAATATTTATGACATATGCATAATGAGTGTGAAGGATTAGTCAATTATCTGACGAGTTATTTTCCCTACATTCACTATCTATGGTATCGTTATTCCACAGAAAAATTAGTATTAAAAAATCAGAATAGACCTACTACTATTCCTCATGTAGGGATTATAATAGCATTTACAGGTCGAAAAAAGGATGATGATGCGAACTATTTTCAAGGAATCGATTTGTTAATATCTTATCTTCTGATGAAGAATATTGATTTTAATGTTTATGTATGTAACAATCGCGAAAAAACAAAGGAAATAATCTACAATAAATATGTAAAGCAAGTTTGGATATTTGGTCACGGATCGATAGATGCATTGGATTTTGGTAAAAATCAATTAGATTATTCAGATTTTAAAGAAATTGAGGAGGAACAAAAGAAAGATTTTGTAGGTCAATTTCATTGCAACGGTAAAGGAAAATCTCCACTTTCACTAGCGGATTATATTTTAAAGAAGGGAGGGAAGAAATTTGTCAAACAAGGCATTCGATGCGTTAAAATTAATCGAAAGGCTATAGAATGCTGTATTAATTGTGGCTTGATACATCTCGAACGTAATAACAATTTCAATATTAACTAATTTTTTCGAATATTAACAGTTAACAGTGTGTTATTTAAAAAAATGCAATAATGCGCGTTCATGGATTATAAGCAAAACTTAATGAAAAATGTTCGCGACGTCAGGACTGAAACTTCTTTTTTGCTCTTCGATGCTTTTTCCTAGCTCAGCATTTTCAGAACAGATGCCGCAGTGTGAATGTGATGCTGGAAGCGATGTAAGAAGTGAGGGGTCACAATTTACAAGATAACTATAACCCGCGACCAGGATGCGTGGAGCAGGATTCGAACCTGCGAACCCCTGCGGGATTGGGCCCTGAACCCAACGCCTTTGACCTGGCTCGGCGATCCACGCTTTTACCGTTTTACTGATTGATGCACGCTATCTCGCCACAACCTGGATGAAGGCCCTGAACCTGACACCTTTGACCTGCCAGTCGCGACAAATCTCAGACGGATCAACCTTTTGAGCTGTTAACTCGGTCATGTGGGACATATTTATTTGGATATCCTGACGATTTAATAGTAGTAACTGATCATATCCTGTTTGGCTTCTTTCTTCTTTTTGTCAAGGAACGCAAAGACATTCTCATGGGGGATGCCTTCGATCAGCATGTCGATCGCTGCCCGTGCGGTCTTTTGCTGTTCCGGATACCCTATCAGCGCAACAGTCTTTCCAAACACTGATATCTCAACGTCGGTCATATCTTCGATCTGTTCGCGGGCTCTCCCGTCCTTTCCGATAATCCTTCCCCTGAGCCGGTCAAGCTGGTGCGGGTTGTCAGCCATCCCGCCAAGATCGATTACGTCAAGCAGCAGATCTTCGTCTTCGATCATCTCAAACGCACGTTCCGGAGAGAACCCGTAATTGATGGCATTGACAACTTCGACCGTGCGGAGGACCATGACCGTGTTTTCTTCTGCTCCTTCGACCTTGACCATGCCCTCTTTACTGTCGATGGTGATAGTCGTCTGGGTTTTGGTCTCCAGCTCTTTTTTCGTTGAGCCGCTTTTTCCGATCAGTACACCTACCCTGCTTGCCGCAATTTTTACTTCCTGGATCATTTTTTCGCTCACCTGCTCCTGTGAAAATACCTGTTTGAAGTCAATAATGTCATGGTTCCGCCTTGTCAAGTCCGGTCACGGAATTAAATATCTCAACATCGTCCCGTACGTCACACCGGTTTTTAAAAAACCGGTTAATATTGCGGATATCCCGCATGAGGAACTGATGCGCCCGGGGATGATCGCGGGTGACCGATTGGCCCATATCGATGATATAAGGTTGATCCCTGTATAAAATATTGAACTCGCTTAAATCCCCATGGACGAGTTCAGCTTTGTTGTAGAGTGTGTCGATATAGTTAACGATCACTGAATAGACTTCTGCCGGGTCATCGATCTCCGCACTCCTGAGCTGAGGAAATGGTATCTCATTCTCACCAATAAACGACATAATAAGAATGTTCCGGCTCCAGACAAGAGGTTCAGGAACCAGCACTCCTGCTTCCTGTGCTCGTGCGAGATTGGAAAATTCTTTTCTTGTCCATGCAAAAATAAGCTCCTGTTTAGATTTTTTCACCCGGGAGAACCGGCGGTCACCGGTGATATAAGAACTCATCGTGGTGAAGTTCGCCGTCCGGATCCGGTAGATCTTGATGGCGATGCTCCGGCCATCCCGTTCGCCATAGAAGACGTTCGCTTCCTTGCCGGTACTGATCGATCCGCCAATGAGCGACAGCCATTTTTTATGGACAAGCTTGTACAGGGCGAGCAGGGTAATCTCGTCAAAGACGTCCTCTTTGACTTTGAGCTGGTTGGCATCTTTGATACGGACGCCCATCTCTTCCAGCTTCCTGTCGAATTCATCCAGGCGTTTCTCAAGACTCACGAAAGGGCCACCGGTAGTGCTTCATCATCTCTTTTATCACTGTATATAATCGCGTACCGGGGCAAGGATCTCGACGAGCGATTCGCCACATGCCTTTTTGAGATCAAGGGGGTGCACTTCACCCTTCCCGTACGCTGCCTCGAGATCCGGATAGCTCGCGAAAGTACGGTTACCGCCGAATTTTTCAGGTCTGTGTATGGTGACATCAGGTACCCGGGGGAATATATGGTGCTGCAGGATCTGAAGTATGGGGTTTTCATTGATCTCCGGGGGGCAGAACGCTTTCTGGCATTTTTTGCGTATTACATCCTCGGAATCAGCGACCGAGATGAAATTTCCCTGAGACGAGGACATCTTCTTCCCATCGAGGCCGTTCAGAATGGGGGTGTGAATGCAGACCGGTGCCTTGTACCCGAAATTAACGAGGTGCTCCCGTGCGAGCATGTGGATCTTTCTCTGGTCGATGCCGCCAACGGCTGCGTCCGCACCTAGCAAGGCGATATCGGCCATCTGCATGATAGGGTATATCATCTGGGAGACCGTCGGGTGGTCCATCTGCCTCCCGACCTCGTCCATGCTTCGCGTGGCACGGTTCAGTGTTATCTGCTGGGAGAGCTGGAGCATGAGGAGCTCGTAATCGCGACTGAGCTGCAGGTCAGAACCGAGGACGTACTTCACGTTCTTCAAACCGAGCCCCTCAAAACAGCGGCGGTTGTAATCGGCAAGCTCCCGCACTTTCTCCATGGTTCCCTTCCGGTTGAGGAAAGCATGCACATCCGCGAGCAGAACTGTGACTTCGAACCCTGCAGCCTGGAGATCCACCAGCTTGTTGACGGTCACCAGGTGGCCGAGATGGATCTCTCCGCTTGGCTCATAACCGGCATAGACGTTCTTCAGTGGTTGCGCGAGAAGAGCACGAAGGTCTTCATCAGTGACGACCTCGACAGTATTCCGGGTTACACGCTCGTACGCGTCCATCACAAAGAATGCGTTATGATGGGTGTTAATGGTTATTCCGGAAAATGCCGTGTGCCGGAACGAGTTATAATTCAGGTGAGGATCTCCGGAAGAGACGCCGTAGTATCAAAGGGGATGATTGGTGCGGGCCGCTGTCGATAAAATACCGGTCAGCAGGCAGAAAAAAGGTTAGTGGCTGTTCTGGATTGTTATGAATCCGAGAGCGTCATCGGTAGCCTTTATGGATTTGTCGCCATCGCTCTCCGCTCCCATCATAGCCCGGATCGCATCGACGCTTTCGACGACAACATCTGCTTCCTGGTGAATCGCCTGGAAGAAACAGAGATCGTTTTTATTGACATAGATCGATTCTTCGAAGATGCAGTTCTCGGTGACGTCGGACCGCTGCCTGCCGATATCCATGGCAAACTCCTTAAGTTCGGCGGTGCTTTTTATCCCGAGCGATTTTTTGATCAGCCCCATGCGGGGGTGCTGGTTGATGAGTTCGATAACGCGTTCCCGTTTGATCTCTTTCTTCGCGGTGATCTTGACAGCATGCATGTGCATCAGGGTAGTCGGGACGATCAGGGCCATAGTCGTAATGGAGATGTGGGGCAGGACGGTCTGGACATCAGGCCCGTGATGGCTGGGGACAGAGACCGGATCCGCGACGATGGCATCGATTGGGCCGCGCTTGATATCTCCGGGATCTCCACCCCTCCTGACCATGATTGCGTGGACGTGGCTGACGCCGTATTCCTTGTCAATTTCATGGATTATCCTGCACAGGCCGGTGGTATTGCACGAGACCACCCTGACAAACTGCCTGCCAATGGCTTCTTTATAATTACAGGATGAATTGAACGAGAACCCGGCGACCTCGTGATCCTCACCGCCCTGCCAGATCGCCTTTTTCCCCAGTTTCTCGTAAAGCTGCCTGTTCGTCTTCCCGATGCCGCCCGGAGTCGCATCGACGATAACATCGGCCTGCCTGCACATCTCTTCAACGGAGCCGGCTACAGGCAGTCCCACTTTCTCAAACGATGCTTTCTTGGAGATATCAGCAATAAAAAGGGGGTATCCCCGCAATTTTGCTACGAATCCTTCGGCATTCGGGCGGGTTTTTGACACGCCGATGATCTTCATATCCTTCTGAGCGGCAACCGCATCGGCCACCCGTTTGCCAATGGTGCCATAGCCGTTAATCGCGACCTTGATCATACAATCTAACATTGCGCTTTTAGAGAAAAAACTATGGGTGAAAATACACTATCCGCTGCACAAGGATCGAATCGCCGTATCATTATCTCCAAAAGAATACTATCGCGATAGTGTTGTTATTTCCAAATGTCCTTTTTTCCCCGGTATCGCGTTGTGCCTGACGGGATTTTCCTATCAGAGGAAAAGATCCTGTATTTTTATTATCTCTGTGCTGTCTTTGGCCTGGGAATACAAATCGAGCGGCTCTCTGTTCACTTCAAGGAAACGGATCCCCCAGCTGACTTTTGAGAGAACCTCTGTGGCACGCTCCTTCTCTCCGATGATATAAAGGGCCGCCGCGAGCGCTTCCACGGAAGAAAGTTTGCACGGTTTGCCGAAGTTAACCGGATTTGCGGCCATGAGAAAAGGAAGAGCCCTCCTGATACGCCAGGAGCGTACTCTCCCGGTATCGAGGACCTCCCATGAGCAGTCAAGTACCGTGATAGATTTCACTGTGTTATCGGACGGGGAAAGTGCCTGTTCTGCAGTAGGATCGAGAAGAAGGGTATTCCTGGGAATCAGGGAGATTTTGGTAAATATTTTTACGAGCCCGGCCCTTTCGAGTTTTTTTACCGTGCATTTCCGGGGATCACAGGTATTGTCCCGGTAGGCGAACAGGGGGATCATTGATCATCTGTGTGCTCACACATTGTATCAATGTACCCCTTTTTTGCAGGAAGAATATATTTTAGTTTCCGTCGATAGAGTGTAGTAACAATGTACGTACTCTGCAGCCCCTGCGTCCTCAACCCGGCGTTGCGTGCCGATGGGATCACGAGTCAGGAGGATCTCGGGATTTTCAGGAACGCGAGGCAACGCTGTGAACAATTTGGTATAGAGATGGTACCTCTGCCCTGCCCGGAAACCCTCTACCTGGGGCCGGACCGGAAGCCAGGAACATTTCTCGAACGACTCAACACCCGGGAATTCTTCGATGTACTCGATCAATTAACCAGCAGTGTTGAAAAGATCATTGATCAACGTGGTTCGCCCCTGCTTCTCCTTGGCGTAAACTCATCGCCGACCTGTGGTGTCACGAGTACGTATTACGGGAGCACAAATGGTGAACCGCCGAAACGGGCCGGACGCGGGGTGTTTCTTGATCGTTTCCCCGGTATCAGGGCAATGGACGTTGCAGCATTTTCCCGGTACCGGATCTATCTTGCCGCGCCGCTCTTCTCTGAAGCTGAACGGACATACAACGCAAAGATTGCCGGTATGCTGACCGCCAGTTTCTTCTCGGTCTTTGTTCCTCAGGACGCCGGGGATGATTCAGCCACACGGTCAGAGAACGAAAATGCGAGGATCTTTTCGGGAAATACCAATGCTTTGGAGAATTCTGACATTGTTGTCGCGATCATTGACGGGCCTGATGCGGACTCCGGGACCGCATGGGAGATGGGGTACGCGTATGGCATTGGTAAACCGGTCATCGCGCTGCGGACAGATTTCCGGCGGGCTGGCGAGCATGAACACGTGAATCTCATGCTCGAACGATCTGCGATCGTGGTTTCCGGTTCACGCGAGCTGCTTGAAGCAGTGGGATCTCCCGGGCACATCCGGACAGACAGGTAAATTTCCTATAAAAAAACTCAAAATCTGTTGAGATTTTCAGAGAATCTCCAATATATCTGACGGAAACCACGATAAAAAATGAGAGGCGCAATAAACTATATCAGACTATTTACGAAATAGTATACTTGCGATGGCGAAGAGACGTGAGAACCTGGGAAAAAAAGAAAAACTTCATCAGGGAGAATGTGATCTTGATGCAGGTTATATATCTCCTGTCAGGAAATGGGAAGATCTCACGTCCGGGAACATCAGGGATGTCCTCTCCCGCAGCCGCTATGTTCAGCTCCTCCTCTCCCTGACGGTCATCGGGTTTTTCCTGCGGTTTTACGAACTTGGTTTCAATTCGCTCTGGCTCGACGAGGCGTCGACCTATACGTTCGCGGTCCAGTCCTTCACCCAAATCTGGCAGGCAACTTCCAGCGGGGAATTCAACCCTCCCTTGTTTTACTGGATCGAACACGTAATGCTCGCGTTCGGGAACAATGAGTTCATCCTCCGCTTCATCCCCGCAGTCGCCGGCTTCCTGACGATTCCCCTCATGTATTTTGTCGGCAAGGAGTTCATGGACCGCAACGTCGGTATCATAGCTGCTGCCGGGTGCACATTCTCGCCATTCCTGATCTACTACTCGCAGGAGGCGCGGGCATACGAGCTGATGTTCTTTTTCGTTGCCCTCGCCACAATTTTTTATTTAAAAGCCCTGAAATCTGATTCTCTCAGGGACTGGGCACTGTTCGGTGTCTTCTCTGCACTTGCATTCTGGTCCCATTTCTACGCCCTGGTCATTATCGGGGCGCTCTTCCTGTACGCAATTGCAGTGAAGGTTGAGAAGTTCCGGGAGAACATCAGGAATCTCATACCCTTGGTATCTGCGGCCGTAGTATTTGCGATCATTTGTCTGCCGCTGCTCCTTCTCACCCTCCAGCTCTTCGCGAAACGCACCGCCGGCGGACCGACATTTGGGGTCCAGGGACTGGATGTCATATACGAGACCTTCCTCCAGGTTGCCGGGTTCAATGAAATAGTGATGTACCTTCTCGTGATCATCTTCCTTGCCGGAATAATCCAGGCATTTCTTATTGACCGGAACAAAGGAGTGTTCCTGGTAGTGCTTACCGTTCTCACCTTTGTCATCAGCTTCCTCCTCTCGTTCATGATACCGATGGTCCCCAGGTACCTCATTTTCTTCAGCATGGTCTTCTTCCTGGGAATAGCGGTCTCGTACCGGCTGTTCTGGTCACTGGTCAACAACAAGGCCATCGTGTACGGGTTCGTGATATTTTTGATTATCGTCAGTCTTCCGATACTGTCGGGCTATTATTCCGGTTATACCAAGGATGACTGGCGGGGTTTTTCAAAAGCGATGCAACAGGCTGCGAAACCGGGAGATTTCATTGTCCTTGTCCCGGGATACATTTCCCAGCCGTTCAATTACTATTATACCAACTCGACGTACGGAACGTTTGAATACGGGGCTTCCGATGCACAGGGACTTGCCGGTATCTATTCCCAGAAAGCCAATAATTCGGTGTATTTTATTGTGACGGGAGACATCTACTCAGCAAATCCCGCGGGAGATGCCCTGGCCTGGCTGAAGGCGAATGCAACGCCGGTGGGGCAGATAACGGGCATCAACCTTTTCAAATCGACGTAGACCTCTGGATCCTGATCTCAAATGTACGACCTGACCGTTATCATCCCCACGTTCAAAGAAGAGGCGAATATCCGATCCATCGTGAACGAAGTGGATGCGGTTTTCCAGAAGCATTCGCTGAAAGGCGAGATCCTTGTCGTCGATGACAATTCACCTGACGCCACCATTGCCATTGTCAATGAGATAAAGGCGACGAAGCCGAACGTGAACCTCCTTGTCAGGACCGCCGACCACGGACTCTCGCAATCCGTGGCCGACGGTTTTCTCCACGCTTCATCGGAAGTTTTTGTTGTCATCGATGCAGATTTTTCCCATCCCCCTTCGCTCATACCGAAAATGTTTGAGGAGATCCAGGCTGGTAATGATGTCGTCATCGGCAGCCGGTACATGGAAGGCGGGGGGATAAAGAAATGGCCTCTCAAGCGGCGTGTCATCTCCCTCGGCGCAACGTTTCTCGGGCGGTTATTGTTCCCGGAGATCACCGATCCGGTGAGCGGATTTTTTGCCGTCCGGAAGAGCGTCGTGGCACAGGCCCGGCTCAAGCCCCGGGGATACAAGATCCTTTTGGAAGTGCTGGGGAAAGGTATCTGGGAGCACGATAAAGAAATACCGTTCGAGTTCAGCGACCGGGAGACGGGAATAAGCAAGCTGAAGGTCACAACGATTGCCGAGTACGCCCAGCAGGTGCTGGATATCACCCTGCACTCATTCACCCATCACGAGAGCGCTGCATGGAGAGAATGGAAAAAAGTGTTCAAGTTCGGGATGGTGGGACTCTCCGGCATTGTTGTAAATGAAGGGTTACTGATCGGCCTGAAAGAGTATGCGGGGCTGCTCCTGCCTGTTGCAAGCGTAATCGCCATCGAGATCTCAATCCTGAGCAACTTTATCCTGAACGATCTCTGGACCTTCCGTTCTGACCAGAAGCAAGGTGTCTCCCACCGGTGGCAGCGTCTCATCCTGTTCCAGCTGGTTTCATTAGGTGGAGCTGCGTTTAATTTTGTCATCCTTAACGCGCTCTCGTCCTATGCCGGAATGGATTACCGGGTGGCGAATATCCTGGGGATCCTCGCGGCATTTGCCTGGAACTTTATTGCGAACCGACGCTTTACGTGGATAAGGAAACGAACTTCAGGATGATTTCATAATCGTTAAACTTTGCCTGCCGTCAGCAGACAGGAGATCGTGTCATGGGAAAACAAACCGGGGAAAAAAAAAGGGGTTCCGGGGCTGTCCGGACAAGGAAAAGGGCGATAGAACCGTTCACGTTTCTGGGTGTTTCTTTCAGCAGCATTGATGCAGAAACCGTCAAAAAGAACCTCTTTCTCTTAATCCTGCTTTCAGTTATCACGAAGGTATGCGTATACTTTGCGACGGTCTATGTTTTTCATTCGTTTGTCGATACGTTTGATCAGCAATACTATCTCCAGAGTTTCCTTAATATGCTAAGTGGAAAAATTCCCTATGCAGATTTCAGTTTTGACTACCCGCCCCTGGCATTCATTCCGATAATCCTCGCAGCCGTTCCTGCGTTGCTGTTCAACAGCTTTTACGCATTTATCGTATCGTTCCAATTCCTGATGACGATCTGCGATGCGGTAATTGTCGCCTGCATTTACCTGATAGGGCTGAAGATCTATAACGAAAAAACAGCATTAATCGCGGCAGCACTCTATGCAACAGCCTTTTCGGGAGCATATTTTGTATTGACAAAATTCGATGCTTTTCCCAGTGCGCTCCTGATGGTTGCCGTACTTGTTACGGTCTATGGCATGACATTCGGGGGATATATTGCTGTGATTACCGGGTTCCTGGCCAAAATATACCCGGTCATCTCCCTCCCCTTCCTGTTCTTTTACAATGCCAAAACCACATCCCTGAAACAGGAGATCTGGTCGATCCTGAAAATATGTATCCCCGTCGCTGTGATTATCGGTGTACCCGTTGTCGTTTTACGGCCGGGCATTATCAGCACGTATGTGACAGGAAGTCTTGTCAGGACGGATGTGTACGTGAATACGCCGACCTTCACGATCTATACCTGGCTTCACGATATCTTTCACCTTGGAATCTCGTCAGGGATATTGTCCGACCTGATGTATGCCTTGCTCGGGGTAATCCTGATAGTCCTCGTGCTTTACGCGTGGATTGACCGAAAACCCGGTGAGAAGACGCTCGTAAAACTGCTGGCGCTGTCGATATTCAGCACCGTGTTCTGCATGAAATACCACAGCCCGCAATATATCCTCTGGTTCTTACCGTTCGTTTCCCTGCTGGTTGCAGACAGCCTGGCGGGAATCCTGGTCTTTTATCTCATGCAGGTTATTGCGTTTCTTGAATTCCCCCTGCTCTTTGGCACCCTCTATGTGAATGGCAATTATATGAATGATGTCGGCACCGGTGGCTGGTATCTCACGGCGGTCTTCTTTACCATCGAGATGGTTTTGTCGATCGTGCTGATGTACCTGGCGATAAAACCCTCACGGGACCACGTCGATAAAATAGTGAATTATTTCAAAGGCTTCAGGAAAAACAGCAGTACCTGATACATTTCCTCTTTTCAGGTAACCGTACTCTCAAACCCCAAATACCCCTACTGCCTAACATGTATTCCATGTCCAACATCAACGTTGCCGTTATTGCCCCACCCGATTATGCGAAGGACCTGGGAAAGAAAGGCACGACCAGCGACATCACCTTCTATAACCTCAAGAAAGGGGACGCGACCGTCACCTTCCTTGAACCGACCCGGTACCCCGAGAAGTTATCCTCGCTGTTTTACGCGATCTCCCTCGCGGATCACATCGTTCTGGTAGTCGGGGAGATCAACGCCGCGTTTGGCGAATCTGTCCTGATGCTCGAGTGTGCTGGCAAGACAAAAGGCCACCTAATCCTGAAGAACTATATCTCGCCCGACCAGATCGCCCCGCTCGTCAAGGGCACGGTTCTGGAAAAGTATGAGACCCTCGAAGAGGACATGGTCGGGCTCCGTGAGAAATTCCTCGATATGGCAGTCAAACAGACCGCCCACCAGAAGGTCCACACAGGCGGCAACGGATCAGTCCCCATCGATCACCATTTCAACGTCAAAGGCGTAGGCGTCGTGGTCCTCGGCAGCGTCTCCCATGGCATCATAAAAAAGCACGACACCCTCAAAGTCCTGCCGACGGAAAAGACCGCCCAGGTCCGCTCCATCCAGAAACATGACGAAGATGCAGACACCGCTGTTGCCGGTGACCGGATCGGTCTTGCCCTCAAGAACATCGAGTCTGAGGACCTCGACCGCGGATATGTCCTTACCAATGACCCCTCCCTCAAATTCTCAACTACTATTACGGGAAAAGCACAGCTCGTGAAGTTCTGGCCGGCCCCGCTCAAAGAAGGGATGGTGATCTACGCCGGCCACTGGATGCAGTTCCTCCCCACACGTCTTGAGAAGGTATCGGTCGAAGGTGACTGGAGAATGCCGATTGTCACCCTTTCGCTGGAGAAGGCACTGGTGTATCCAGCCGGTGCACGGGTCGTCCTCCACTACCTTGAAGGAGGCAAGCTCCGGGTCGTGGGCTCCCTGATCCTCGAATAATTTTTTCTCTGGTTTGTTTTGGCTACCCTGTGACGTCCAATTACCTTATCACTGGGCAGGATCAGAGTGTACTGAGTACAATGCTGGAAGATATTATCGGATGGATAATCCTCGCTGTAATTGTCATTGTTGTGATCTGGCTGGTTCTCAGGTCAATCGGGATCTACAACCGGTTCTATACGCTGAAGAACGCCTCTGAGGCGACGCTCGGACAGATCCGGGTCGCCATGAAGAAACGGCTGGACATGATCGACCAGCTCCTCGGTGCGGTCAAGAGCTACGCCAAATTCGAGCAGGATACGTTCACGAAAGTCACGGCAATGCGTGCGGCGGTCGCCACCGCTGGCCCCGGCGACCTGAACAAGGTCGAAGCAGACTCCCGCCAGATCTTCGGCCGTCTCCTCGCGGTTGCGGAAAATTACCCTGACCTCAAGACCAATGCCACCGTGGAGAGCCTGATGAATGAAGTCAAGAGCCTCGAAGAAGAGATCGCACGGCAGCGGTACACCTATAACAACATCTCCCAGGAGTTCAACACCATGATGGACACCATACCGTCAAGTTTCATCGGCAGGATGACAGGGCTTATCAAGCTGCAGTACCTCCAGTTCGAGGAAGCGATCGCGACAGCACCGAAGATCGAGTTCTAAAGGGTAATTGGCGTGGGAGAAACAGGGCGACTGGGCCTGTTTTGTTCCTATAAGATATAAACCCGCACAAACCTTATGAATACAAGAAAGGGAACCTGATCATATGCAGTACACGGAGGGCCAGCTCGGCAGGGTCTTTGTCGTGAGGATCGATGACGGCGAGGATCTGCTGGGCTCGATCCACGGGTTCATCGAGGATAAAGGTGTCCAGGCCGGCTCTATTCTTTTCCTGGGTGCCCTGATGGAGGGGAGGATGGTGACCGGGCCGGAAGAGCCGGTCATCCCCCCGGTCCCCCATTTCGTGATGTTTGAAGGCGGGTGGGAGGTATTCGGTGTCGGTACCATTTATCCTGGTGAAGGGGGCCCTCACATCCATTACCACGCATCTGTCGGCAGGGCAGGTCATGCCCTCACGGGCTGCCTCCGCGAGAAAGCAACGGCTTACCTTATTGTCGAGGTGGTCATCCTGGAATTTACCGGGCTTACCGCCCGAAAGGAATTCGATGTAAAGACCCAGGTCCATCTTCCGGTGCTGGGCCCCCAGGAAGAGAGTCCCGCCGTGGACGAACCTGAAGAACCCGGCACCGGAGTGAAGGAATCCCCCCAGGAAGATACCAATGAGGGTGACGGGCTGCCAGGGGGGCTTGCGGAGATCATCCGGGACCTGACCCGCCGTCCCCCGGCATAGGGGAATTCTCTCACATTCGCTACCTGTTGTAAAAACTATGAGCCGGCAACCGTTATTCCTCCCCGTATCAGTGCAGGAGAAAGAGAAGCTCGGCATCCGCCAGTTCGATATCATCCTGGTCACCGGGGACGCGTACGTCGATCACCCGTCTTTTGGCACCGCCCTCATCGCAAGGGTGCTCTGGGACGCGGGTTTTTCAGTCGGTATAATCGCCCAGCCTGACTGGAAGGCCGGTACGGATTTTACCGTTCTGGGACAACCGCGCCTGTTCTTGGGAATCTCCTCAGGCAACGTCGATTCGATGGTGAACAACTACACCCCAAACCTCAAACGGCGGAGTGACGACGTTTACTCCCCGGGCGGGGTGCCGCGACGTCCTGACCGGGCGACCATCGTCTATGCGAACCGGGTCCATGAACTCTTTCCAAAGGTCCCAATCGTTATCGGAGGAATCGAGGCCAGCTTGCGAAGGTTCGCCCACTATGATTACTGGCAGGATCGGGTACGGCAGTCGATCCTCGCGGACGCCCCGGCCGATCTTCTCGCTTTTGGGATGGCCGAGCGGCAGATGGTGGAGATTGCCCGGAGGCTGGCAGACGGTGAACCGGTATCTTCCCTCAGGGATGTCCGGGGAACGGCGTTCCGGATAGATCTTGCCGAATGGAGGGGTCGTACGGACAATGGAATTGTTGAACTTCCCGGGTATACCGAAGTCTCTCAGGCCAAGACCGCCTACGCCCGGGCGTTTGCGCTTCACTACCGGGAACAGGACCCCGTGCACGGGAAAGCCGTCGCACAACCGCATCCAAAGACCGTGGTCATCCAGAACCCTCCTGCCCTTCCGCTCTCCACACCGGAACTCGACCATATCTACGAGCTCCCCTTTTCCCGCAGGGCCCACCCCTCGTATGACAAGCCGGTCCCCGCGCTTGAACCCGTTCAGTTCTCCGTGACGAGCCACCGCGGTTGTTTCGGGGGATGCTCGTTCTGTGCCCTGACCCATCACCAGGGGCGGATTATCCAGAGCAGGAGCGTGGAGTCGATCGTCCGGGAAGTGACGCGGATGACAAAGATGAAAGAGTTCCGGGGCGTTGTGCAGGATATCGGCGGCCCGACGGCGAATATGTACGGGCTTTCCTGCGACCGGTGGGAGGAACAGGGTGCATGCCGGGACAAGACCTGCAGCCCGGTATGCAAGACCCTGCGTACCAGTCACCGGGCCCAGTGCGAACTCCTGCAGAAGATACGGGAAGTGCCGGGAGTAAAGAGGGTGTTCATCGGCTCAGGTATCAGGTACGATCTAGTACTTGCCGATGATTCCGATTACTTGGCCATGATCTGCGATCATCACGTCTCCGGCCACCTCAAGGTCGCTCCGGAGCACATCAGCAAGCCGGTAACAGATGCGATGAACAAGCCTGACAGGACGGTTTTTGACCGGTTCCGCGATCAGTTCGGGGTTCTTCAGCAGGGAAAACAGAAAAAACAGTACCTGCTGCCCTATTTCATGTCGGGGCATCCCGGCTGTACGGTCGCCGATATGACAGCGCTGGCCGAATATATTCGTGATAACCGTCTTTATACTGAGCAGGTGCAGGACTTCACGCCGACACCCATGAGTGTCTCGACCTGCATGTATTATACCGGCCTCAACCCGTTCACCTTGGAGCCCGTTCACGTACCCCGGGGTCGCGAGAAGAAGATCCAGCGTGCCCTGATGCAGTACCGGGACCCCCGGAACCGGCAGCTGGTGGATGAAGGGCTAAGGATGGCGGGAAGACGGGACCTGATCGGTGACGCCCCCCGCTGTCTTATCAGGGAGGTCCGGAACAGGCCTTCATGAGGAGTACTCCGGAATGAGCGATACCATGGACGAATTCCTGAAATCCTTTGCAGAAAGGTATGAACGGTGGAAAAACGAGGGGGACTTCACCAACTCTTCCCGGGTCATCCCCGTGAATGAATCAGTTACCGGCCGGCAATGGATCCTCCCTGCGGAACAGTTGCTGCAGATCTTAAAAGATGCCCGGTCCTTTGCGCTCGCGGACTGCACCTGCCGGATGCATTACCACCGGTGCGACAGGCCCCGGGAGGTCTGCTTCCTTCTCGATGACCTGGGAGACAAGAGCGTGGAACGGAAGAGAGCCCGCCGGATCTCTCTCGTTGAAGCAGCCGAGGTGCTGAAGAAGGCCGATGAGCACGGGCTTGTTCACATGACCCTTTACCAGCCGGGCCGGAAGATCTATGCCCTCTGCAGCTGCTGCCCCTGCTGCTGCCACGACCTCCAGCTGCTGCGGCAGTACCACCGCACGGACCTTGTTGCGCGGTCCGATTACATCGCCGTCACTGACCGGGAGCAGTGCACGGATTGCGGGAAGTGCGTTGAGCGATGTGCGTTCGGCGCACGGGAGCTCCAGGACGGGACCCTGCACTATGACCCCGGTGCCTGCCTCGGATGCGGGCTGTGCGTGTCCGTCTGTCCGGTAAATGCCACCGTGATGCAGGTGCGGCTGACCGGGACCTGATAAAGGAAAGGTGGACTGACCGGAGGCTATCCTGAAGGGGGTATGTTTTCAAAAATTATGTGCAGAACCAGGATTTCTGCAAAGCCCTTTCTCTCTCTTTTTTGTAACGCCAAAAATACTAAATGAAAGAGACATATCACACTAAATTTACAGTTATTGGGCTATTTTTTGTCAGAAATAATAAACATTTGTAACTGTTCCTGATACTTGATTACGTGCTGTTTCGTTCTGTTGCATTTGCTGGACGTTTAACTAGTCAATATTGATAGGTCACGACGATATTATTTTCTTTAAGTCCCGTTAAAGCAAGAGCACCAGAGTAGGAAACACTGTTGAGTTGTTCACTCGGTGGAGCAGGATTCGAACGCCGGAACTCCTACGAGATTAAGCCCTCAATCTCTTCTAGCATTTTATCAAATGCTTCATCGAAATCCGGTATGTTGCTCATTTGATGTCCTAAAGAAACCTGCCATTGCGCTGCGAACTGGTCCCGCTTGACCCTCAGCACAGCAGTGTCTACCATAACACCTTTGTAATCGCATTTTTGGTGGAGAATTGATCTAACTTCCTGGAGGTTCACGCGGTCTGCAAGTTGCCAGATATCATAGAGATCGCGCGAACGGGTCCGCTGGAAGACCGAGCGGATCTTCTCCGCCATAATCTCTTCGAGCACATACGAGGTAACAGACACATGAAGGTCATCAGAATATTGGTGAAAGACCGGACGCATACTTACAGGGAGAAGAACTTTCTCCTGATCCGGGCCGGTCAGATCCAGATCGATTTTTACCGGGGATGCCGAACTCCGGTTCAGGATCCGGAACCGGACCGTTGCCTTAAACCCGGTCCTGGTTTCCCGGAAGCCGAGCTCATCATCGAATAGGATGCCGCTCTCATCGCGGACCCGAATGACTGCATCGCTCACCGCAGCCAGCAATTCATCAGCATCGATCGGCTCAAGCAGAGTAAAATCAAGGTCATCAGAGAAACGATAGTTTTCAATGAAAACTTTCCGGATGCCGGTCCCTCCTTTGAGAGCCATATTGATCGGACGAAGGGCAGCGAGGAGCCAGTTCTGCGCATAGTCCCGTTCGATAGTAGACGGGGGCACACCCAACTCCCGTGCACGTCCTTTGATCTCAAGGGCGGGAATCATTCACGTGACTCCGGCATAACAGAATCATGGTTAATCACGAGCCGCCATTTGGGATCGTTCGCCCCTTTTGACGGCATCGTGGGGTCCAGCAGCAGATATTTATTCGAACGCGGTGGCGGGAGGTTAATCGGTACGCCCATTTTTTCGCTCAGGTAGCCGAGCCGCCGGACCACGGCAAAGTTGTCGATTTTGAGAGCGTATTCCCTGAGGTGATGGTAATTCAGCGAACGGTCTTCGAGGGCTTTTGCTACCTCAATGATGCCGCCGGCGTAATGGGGCTTGTCAAGGCAGTCAATGATCGTCTTTTCCTTATCGGTGATACTAACCGGAGTTTCCTCGATCCATTCCTTGCGGATCCCGAAGAACTTGTCCTCTTTTACCCGCACGATCTGGTAATTCACCCCGAAAATCTCCATCTGGCTCTTCTTCTTGCGTGCAGGAGTCTGGACAAAGACCGTACTCGGGATCTGTTCGGTGAGCCCGTAATGGTGAAGGGCGCTCCAGTAAGAGATTGCGTAAGGTTCTACAAGATAGGACGCGATAACGAATTCATGGAGCGTGTATTTTCCTTTCTCGCTCCCCAGCGGAATGATCAGGTACTTGCCTTTTTCAATCCGCTCGATGAACCCTTTCTCTTCCATACGGAACAGGATGACCCTGAGTATCTCTTTTTTGATATGCGTCTTCTGGTATAGTTGAGCAAAAGAAAAGACCTGGTTCTCCTTTGCCATGGATTTCAGGATCTCAATTGTCATAGGCAGCTCTGTTTCTTTATTTCCCCTTTAGATACACTAACGTTAACATTTATGTTAATTTCGGTGTACTGGAGGGGGATACTACAGAAGAGGACATAAAAAAATTGCCTGCCGCAAAAAAATAACGAAACTCATTAATCGGAGAATTGAGAGTCTCCTTAGGAAAAGTTACTTTCGGAAGTACTGGAATCACAAACCGTCGATAATGTATAGCGATATATGGTTTATGACCAAAAACTCCCCCGTTTTGGGCGTTTTATCCCTCAGGGCCGTTATCATGTATTGCCTTGCGAGGGATAGTTCCAAAAAAATACCGTGATCAATAGCGGTCCGGGCTCTCAGTCACGCCCGTAATCGTCCTCAAAACGGACAATATCGTCCTCTTCCAGGTACTCCCCGAGCTGCACTTCGATAACCTCAAGGGGGATAACTCCCGGATTCCTGAGCCGGTGCTTTATGCCGCTCCGGATAAATGCACTCTCCCCGGTCCGGATGAACAGGGTTTCGCCGGCGAGTTCGACCTCAGCGGTCCCACTGACGACGACCCAGTGTTCGCTCCGGTGGTGGTGGAGCTGGAGCGAGAGTTTCTGGCCAGGATTCACCGAGACCCGTTTTATCTTGTAAGCCTCTGACAGTTCAAGGACCGTATAGGAGCCCCATGGGCGGTATACCTGACGATGGAATTTTGTGACTGGGTCATTATCCGCATTGTAGCGCTCAACCAATTCTTTTACCTGCTCAGTATGCTGGTTGTCGCAGATAAGGAGGGCGTCTGCCGTATCAACGACAACGAGATTTTTCACACCGATCAGGCCGACATGTTTACCCGGTGCATGGACGAGGTTGTCTTTCGATGATAGGTACTCCGCTTTCCCCGCATTCCCCTCAGCGTCATGCTGCTCGACGTCATAGAATGCCCGGAATGTGCCGAGGTCGCTCCACGAAGCATCGAGAGGAACAACTGCTACCTTCTTCGAATGTTCGAGCAGGCCGTAATCGATGGATATTGATTCGAGGTCGCAGTATACTGGTTCACTTCCCTGATCAAACGAGGCAAAGAGTTTCGGGCGATAGCGCTTGAGTTCCCTGAAAAAAATCTCCGTTGATAATAGGAAGATCCCGCTGTTCCAGAGATACCCGGCTTTTACGTATTCTGCTGCTGTCTTCTCATTGGGTTTTTCCTTAAACGCATCAACGAGATTGCCGGGTCCAAGCGATCGCCCCGGTTTGATGTATCCATACCCGGTATGGGGGGAGGCCGGTCTGACACCGAAAGTAACGAGATATTTCTTGGCAAGTGGCTCTGCAGCCCGGATCTGGTCGATGGCCGCATCGCCAAGCAGGTGATCGCTCGGGAACACTACGGCAGCTGCAGATGGTGTCGTCGACATGATGCGCTGCATGGCCCATGCGATTGCCGGGAGCGTGTTCTTTCCGACCGGTTCAGTGAGGAGATGGTCTTCGCTGAGCGTGCCTCCCAGGACATCCTCAAACTGGTTTTTTGCAAGGTATTGGTGGATCTCGTTGGTCACAACAAAGATCTCATCAGGGCCTGAGAGTTTTGCCGCCCGCTCGCAGGTCCTCTGGAAGAGTGACTGGCCGTCAAGCTGGATGAACTGTTTGGGATAATATTCACGGGAAAGGGGCCAGAGCCTCGTCCCGACTCCTCCGGCAAGGATGATGGATTTCATGGCAGTGCTCCTGGGAACGACTAATATACCTTAATTCTGTCCGGTATCACCATATAAGATTCGATCCTTTCAGAGAGCGGACCTGGCATCGAAGAATTTCCTGAGCCATAACTCGGTGCAGACGATTCGCCATACTTCCGGGGAATAGGTGGATTTCTCGTCGAGGAAGGCGATGTAATCCTTAGCAACAGCGTCCGCATCCCAGTACGGCCGGTCCTTGAAACTGTCAGAGCTGAGGACACTGAGCATGAACGGACGCAGGTCTTCTTTCATCCAGACCTCTTCCGGTGTGACAAAACCCATTTTGTCCATCCGGCACCGGATACGCTCAGGTACAATCCCCTTGATCGCTTTCCGCAGTGAAAATTTGGTAACGCCGTTCCGGATCTTCTGGTTGAGCGGAAGTGAAGCGACGTACTCGACAAACCTGACATCAAGGTAGGGGACCCGCGATTCGAGAGAAAACGCCATTGCGTTCCGGTCCTCGTAATGGAGGAGTGCCTGCAGGTTGTTTCCCATAAGTTCCTTGGAAAGAACCTGATCGAGACTGCCGCTGTACCGGTGGATCGCTTCGCTTCTGCACCTGAGCAGCTTTCTCCTTCCCCGGCGTGCTGACAGCTGCGCTATCGCGGACCGGAAGAATCCCCGGTGGTGGCTCAGGCTCCCGGCTGCTTCGCTCAGCGCTGTCCACAAGCGGGACCGGCGGACGAGTCCGCGGATGTAACTTCCTTGGTACGCGAGGTACCCGGCAAGGAGTTCGTCTGCCCCCTGCCCGTCGAGAACGACCTTTACGTTCTCCTTTGCCAGCCGCATGACACAGTATTGGGCGTAGATCGAGAGGGAACCGAACGGTTCGTCCTGCATATAGATCAGCCGGTCGATATCGTCCCGGAGTTCATTCGGTGCAGGTTCGGTCCTGTGGTCGTCGACCCCGGTCGCTTCCACGACTTCATCGATGTACTGGCTCTCGTCGAATCTTTTATCGGTAAACACTGCCGAGAACGTCTTCTGCCGGGAACCAACGCTCGGTGGTGCCTCTTCTTTGATGATGGAATTGATGAGGACCGCAAGCGTCGACGAGTCGATCCCTCCTGAGAGGCAGGTGCCGATCGCAACATCGCTCCTCAGGTGGATCCGGGTCGCGCTCCGGAGGACATCGAGGAGCCCGGCTGAAACCTCATCGTCGGCAGTTCCGGATCTGATTGTTGGACTGACCTTCACATCCCAGTACTGGAACGGTGCCTGAGGGCCGTCAGTGGTAACCATCATCCAGTGGGCCGGCCTCAGCTGAGAGATGCCTTCGAACATTGTCCGGTCTGAGTGGTCCTGCACCCCCCATGCGAGGTACGTCCCCAGCGTTTGTTCATCGGGTTTTTTACCGACACCGGGATGGGCAAGAAGCGCTTTGATCTCCGATGCAAAGAGGAACGAACCGTCGACCACAGTATAGTAGAACGGTTTGATGCCGAACCGGTCACGGGCACAGAAGAGCCTCTGTTGTTTCTCGTCCCAGAGCGCGAACGCCCACATGCCGTTGAACAGCGGGAGGCATCCGACGCCCCACTCCTCGTATGCGTGCAGGATCACTTCGGTATCGGAATGCGAGGAAAACCGGTGGCCTTTTTTTATTAGTTCGTCGCGGAGTTCGAGATAGTTATAGATCTCGCCGTTGAAAAGGAGCCAGAGCGTCCCGTCCTCATTGGTCATGGGCTGGAGGCCGTCTTCCGTGAGGTCGATAATGGCTAGCCGGCGGTGCACAAGGCCGGTGTTGCTGCAGATCCGGGTCCCCTCTCCGTCAGGGCCCCGATGGGTTAGCCGTCCGGACATCCGGGCGAGGAGATCCTTGTCCGGTGCTCCTCCCTGGTAACAGTACTGCCCGGCAATCCCGCACATAACCGGATAGTGGGCGGTGCAGGAATAAAAAGATGGTTTTGGGGTTAGTGGATTCCCGATCGTTCACCACGTTTTCCACCCCCGGGATTTGTACTTTCTCAAAAGTTCCCCGAATTTCCGGAAGTATTCTTTTTCGCGGAGCCGGAATTCCTTGTTCAGGTGAATCCTGTCCCGGGTCGAATCGTGCCGGTGCCAGAATCGTGTTATTTTGATAGTACCTGACATGTCATCTCTGTACTATTTTGACAACCATACCAAATCTTTGTGGTTGGATAACATGATGTAATCAGATACAATCATTTATTCGTGACGAGGGTAAACAGAAAACCGTAATGGCACACAGGAAAATCTATCTGGATGTCTGCTGCCTGTGCCGGCCGTTTGATGACCAGACAGTTCACCGGATCCGCATGGAAACGGAAGCTGTCACTGAAATTCTCAAGCGATGCATGAAAGACTGGGAACTGGTCGGGAGCGAGGCGATAGAGTCATAGATTTCCCGGATTTCCGATTGTGAGCGGATGGAGAATGCGGAGAGCCTGCTCCAGTTCGCGAAGAGCCGCGTGGTCTGGAACCTTTTGATTCCCTTCACCTTGCCTGCGCGGGATTTGCGGGTGCGGTCTTCCTGACAACCGATGACGCCTTGATAAAATCTATTAAGAGGCACGAAGACAAGATCCCTATTGGAGTACATAATCCCGTGAAATGGCTGATGGAGGTGACAACGGATGGAAGCGAAGACGTTGAATGAGATAAGAATAAAAGGGTTCCGCGTGTTAGTGAAAAATCTCGGGCCTGCCGATGCAATCCGGTTCATCCAGAGTTACACCAACGGGAGCGGGGATTATACCAAAGAGCGTAAACAGTGGCTCGATAAGGATTTTGATGCTGTTATGGCAAGTATAAAAGAACGCCGGAAGAAAAAATCCCGGTAGTACTTTGTTTTGATGCGTCTTCTATATCCCGGGGCATGCCACTGCTTTCCCGTACCGCATCCACTTCACGTTTTTTGCAGCCGATCAGAAATATTTCCCGGCAAAAATGGTTTCGATGTACTGGCCGAGAACGTTTCCGATGAGCTGTGAGCGGTCATAACATTGTGCCGGGGCGGTGAAAGTTGTGATGAGAGAGATGACGTGATTCCCATTACCGGATGGCCCGGATTTTACCGCCTTGTAAATACCTAATTCGGGATCGTTGGCAACACTTAACAAATTTTATATAAGGTGAAGATAAAAATGAAGTTGATTTATACAATGAAATAAGCATTCTTTCTTGCAAGTAAATTCGCTAAAGTGTTGTGATGGCATGAAAAAGAGAAAGGTCATGGTTGTTGATGAAGATCCCATGATCCTGCATCATTTACAATTGCGATTGAAAATCCTCGAGTATGAAGTCTGTGCCATTGCAAGGACCGGTGACGAGGCGGTCAAATTATATCAGGAAACAAACCCTGATATCGTGCTGATGAATATCCGGATGCCAAGAAAAACCGACGGGAGTGCTGCTGCCCGGGAGATCAAAGCGAATCCGGATTCACAACTATTTTTCTTCCGGGATTCTGCAATCAGGAATCAATCGCTTGCGCAAATTGATTCCCTCCGAACGGATATATACTCAAACCCATTATTGATCGGACTTCCACATAGCACTTGAGCTTGATTCGCTCGAAGACGATTGCCGGGACAACATATATCTGTACTTGCTGTTTCAATCCTTGTTCTCGTGGATGATTCGCTCGAAGTCTCCGGTCAGGTTGCCGTTCTGGTCTTCGTATTCAAGTTTCAATCCTTGTTCTCGTGGATGATTCGCTCGAAGTCAAAAACAACAGGAGAACGATTTACGATTATGAGTTTCAATCCTTGTTCTCGTGGATGATTCGCTCGAAGACAGATCAAAAGGATAGGCGTGTACGCCTGTCTGAAGTTTCAATCCTTGTTCTCGTGGATGATTCGCTCGAAGCCTGTGCAAGCAGGGATTGAAGTTCAGCCTCTTGTAGTTTCAATCCTTGTTCTCGTGGATGATTCGCTCGAAGCACAAAGTTATTGATACTCGTATCAATCCCCTGTACGTTTCAATCCTTGTTCTCGTGGATGATTCGCTCGAAGCCGCTATTCCAGCCCTGATATCCTGTAGAACTAAGTTTCAATCCTTGTTCTCGTGGATGATTCGCTCGAAGGGCCCGGGAATGTGCCGACATATGCTTCATTATTGGTTTCAATCCTTGTTCTCGTGGATGATTCGCTCGAAGCCAGGGCTTTCGGGACGAGCAATCCTTTTGGCCTGTTTCAATCCTTGTTCTCGTGGATGATTCGCTCGAAGCCCAAGCGGCAGGCCAGCACATCAAGTTTGTTCAGAGTTTCAATCCTTGTTCTCGTGGATGATTCGCTCGAAGCTGCCCGTGGCTGGAGAGTTGCGGACTGAGTACCTAGTTTCAATCCTTGTTCTCGTGGATGATTCGCTCGAAGCCGGGAGGTGGCGGCCAATTCCCGGGGCGTTTCATGGTTTCAATCCTTGTTCTCGTGGATGATTCGCTCGAAGTCGTTTGTTGTTGACATTCGTTCAACTAGAACGCCTGTGGGGTTTCAATCCTTGTTCTCGTGGATGATTCGCTCGAAGAGGGTTGGAATAGTGGTCTACCTAATAATGGTAGTGGTTTCAATCCTTGTTCTCGTGGATGATTCGCTCGAAGGTTGAGCCAGACGTCCCGAAGCATCATCAGGAGTAATGTTTCAATCCTTGTTCTCGTGGATGATTCGCTCGAAGTATGATCCAGAAGAAATGAATCGACGTGCGGATGCTGGTTTCAATCCTTGTTCTCGTGGATGATTCGCTCGAAGTGGCGGCAAAGGCGACGCTTGGTCAGACAAGCGGGGGGTTTCAATCCTTGTTCTCGTGGATGATTCGCTCGAAGAGACATCTGTAGGTGCACCGACTCACGGTAAGAAGTTTCAATCCTTGTTCTCGTGGATGATTCGCTCGAAGATCAATAATAGTCTCTAATACATTAAACGTCATGAGTTTCAATCCTTGTTCTCGTGGATGATTCGCTCGAAGCCTGTTGGCAAACACTGGATGAGCCGGAGGACGACGTTTCAATCCTTGTTCTCGTGGATGATTCGCTCGAAGCTGTTGGGTTGTTACCATTGGTATCAGTCCTTACAGTTTCAATCCTTGTTCTCGTGGATGATTCGCTCGAAGATCGCTTCCTTCCATCGAATCAATTACTTTCTGAAGTTTCAATCCTTGTTCTCGTGGATGATTCGCTCGAAGACTTCAAAACGCAGGAAAGCAGATACACGACGCAAGTTTCAATCCTTGTTCTCGTGGATGATTCGCTCGAAGCTGAATCTGTGAAATCAGTATCCGATTTTTACAGGTTTCAATCCTTGTTCTCGTGGATGATTCGCTCGAAGCATTCAGACAAGGATATATACATACCATTTGGTAGGGTTTCAATCCTTGTTCTCGTGGATGATTCGCTCGAAGAATTGTAGAACATGCAAAGAAATTATTTGAAATTGGTTTCAATCCTTGTTCTCGTGGATGATTCGCTCGAAGAATATGACAGGAAATTATACTTTTTCTGTAATCTGTTTCAATCCTTGTTCTCGTGGATGATTCGCTCGAAGCAATGCCGCGACCAGGTGCTGGCAGAACATGGCGGGTTTCAATCCTTGTTCTCGTGGATGATTCGCTCGAAGTCACCAGTGACAGTTACACCGGGCTGGGAACCATCTGTTTCAATCCTTGTTCTCGTGGATGATTCGCTCGAAGCACCAGTTCGAAAACGCGACCGGTGCCAGTCTGGAGTTTCAATCCTTGTTCTCGTGGATGATTCGCTCGAAGTCTGTGGTGGTGGGATATCCCCCGGCGATGCTGCGGTTTCAATCCTTGTTCTCGTGGATGATTCGCTCGAAGACCGGTATAAAGGCATCAACTTCTCCAGGTTGTGGCCGTTTCAATCCTTGTTCTCGTGGATGATTCGCTCGAAGACATCATGAAATCATCAGCACGTCCAGTAACGACAGGTTTCAATCCTTGTTCTCGTGGATGATTCGCTCGAAGTGATAAGGAGTGGGTTAAGAGGTTAGGTGAATACCAGTTTCAATCCTTGTTCTCGTGGATGATTCGCTCGAAGTGCCCGTCATAGAGTTGTTGCCCCGTTACTGATGAGGTTTCAATCCTTGTTCTCGTGGATGATTCGCTCGAAGCTTATATTGGAATGGGTGCGATCTGGAAAAAACTTGAGTTTCAATCCTTGTTCTCGTGGATGATTCGCTCGAAGAGAAGGGACTTGTCCCGTCATCGGGAAACATCCCTCAGTTTCAATCCTTGTTCTCGTGGATGATTCGCTCGAAGGAATATATGTCCATGTTTCCCGCTTGCCAGGAGACAGTTTCAATCCTTGTTCTCGTGGATGATTCGCTCGAAGGTATGTTACTCTGGTTCCCTATCCTTATGTAACAGGTTTCAATCCTTGTTCTCGTGGATGATTCGCTCGAAGTTACCAAGATACAACAAGTTTAGTATACGGCGGATGTTTCAATCCTTGTTCTCGTGGATGATTCGCTCGAAGGTTCCATTGCTGATAGACTTCTCCGTCTGCCCCGAGTTTCAATCCTTGTTCTCGTGGATGATTCGCTCGAAGGGCAGATCAAGTCCCCAACCTGTTAGGAGGTATCGTTTCAATCCTTGTTCTCGTGGATGATTCGCTCGAAGGCCGTCTTTTTTTGCCTTTTTTAGGCTCTATCGCGATTAAATCGCAGGAATTTTTAAGATGAAATTCTTCACCCGGAATTATTGATTCCTATTTAAAGATAAGAATCAGGTGCAGATTGTTGCGTAACAACAGTCGATGCACTTATTTTTGTATTTACATTCGTTGGGATAAAATCCTTTGTCGATGATCTCAAGGATCTCCCTGACAATCTCAAGCCCCCGCTCGAAATCCTGCTCAGTGAATTCAATCGTCTCGATATGATTGTTGCTCCGGGTGAAACAGATGAATCCCCGTTTCACATCGAGATTATAATTCTCCTGGATCATGATTGCGTGGAGAACCAGCTGATACTTGTAGGTCTGGAAGATCGTGTCCTTGAATTCTGCGAATTTGTATTCGAATGGTGCAGCGGTTCCATCATCGAGGAACAATACTTCATCGACAATTCCTTTGATATGATGACTCTTTGATGCGATGAAGACATTCATCTCCTTCTTTACGACACCAAGTTTCTTCCGAAGATACTCTGGGTTTGTGATCAACTTCTCCGCATGGACATCTCGCCCCTTCATCACTTTGAACCGTTTTTCCTCGTGTTGCGGAATATCAAGACAGTGCATATAATAGATGAACCGTGGACAGAAGAGATATTCGAGCACATCCGAGATCGTGATAATCGTTTCGCTGTCTGTTGGCATAATCAGAAAAATTTCGTCAGGAGTTCATCGCTCACCAGTTTTTTGTCAAATGCCTGACCGAGCAATTTCACTTTCTTGAATGAGGTGTCATCCATCGGAAATACATACACGGAATCAACTTCCGGATCGATTTCCTGCTCACATTCAAGCGCAAGTGAATCGCGCTCGTTGGAATTCAGGTTTCCGAGAAACACGCTCTTCTGTACCCGGTACAACCCTTTGTTCAGGCAGATACGGACAACGTGATTTCGCGTTGTCGTTTTCGCGATATCGTATACAACCCAAACCATTGTCATTTTTTCATCTCCTATTTGATCAGTTTGTTTGCAATATTGTGGCACTCCATCTGGATCGTGTTTCGGATTTTTACATTCCTTCCGCGATAATCGATCTCCTTATCGAGCGTCTCATTGACGGCACCAATGAAGAAGGCCTTTCCCTCCTTGTTAAGGTAGAATCCGCCCGGGACGGGATCGAAATATTTTTCGGAGACCTGTCGCTTCATGAAGAGGTTGATCACGGTTTTGTCGATGTGCGTCCGGAAGAGTTCGATCAGATCGAAGACAAACGATCGTTTGTTGTAATTATCCGTGTGCAGGAACCCGACATAGGGATCGAGCCCTGCAATGATGCAGGATCGTTCAACCTGCGAGTAGAGGACACCGTACCCGTAATTCAGCAGGCAGTTGAACCCATCGTGTGCCGGGTCCCGGCTCCGTCCCTTGAACCTCCATGCTTCGGGCATGATGCTATTGATCGCATCGAAATATGCCTGCGAGGCCATCCCTTCGATTCCCATGATCGACCCGCGCTTGAAGTCCAGAGTGCCTTTCATCCCTTTGAGGGATTCGAGCAGGACTTCAAGCCTCACGATATACTGTTCAAGTGCGTCTTTCTGCTCAGGCCGGTTCTTCTTCAGGTCTTTGAGAAGTTCGATCTGATCACTGATCTTCCGGGAAATCCATTCGCGTGCGAGGTAAAATCCGGTATCCTCGTTGGCGGCTTCGAGCTGGCGGCGGCGGATCAGCGTTGTACTTCCGAGTTTGGAATGCCAGACACGCCCGAACGGGTTGCCGTGATAATCAAGGAAAATAATGTCGATGTTGTTTTCGATAGCGAACTGGATCGCATCTGTAGTAATTGTCGCAGAAGTAGTGATGAGAATGCTGTCGATTTTGTCAGCTGAGACCTCGAAGGTCTTCTCATCGTTTCTTACGAGAAAGCAGTTGTTGGATTTCTTCAGGTAGGAGCCTCGGGTGTTGATGACGAGCTGCATGAGTTGCCTCCTCCAATAGTTGATCTCAGTCGTCGCACAGCACCAAAACCGCGTGAAACCGATTTTCCGATGCCGAGATAATCTGGGATCAGAAAATTTGCCTGGAACTTTCCGGTAAAGGTCATAACACTGACATCTTTCAGCCGGTCTTTCCGGAATTGTACCTGCGCATCGCATTTGATCTGGCCCAGCACATCGTAGCCTAGCGATTTTGCCATCGAGATGAGATTGCCGATCAGGATCTTCCGTATGAATTCGTCCCGCTCGGGGGTTCCTTTGAGCGAGTAGAACTTCCGGTAGTTTTCCTGGTTTAAAGCAAGCCACGGGGTTACAAACTCGTAGGAATGGATTTTATCTGAGATGCCAAACTCTTCATCTTTTAGGGAGATGCCCCTCTCGACAATCTCGTAGGTGTTCTCACCTAAACGGATTTCCTGGTATTCATCGAAGATCTGTTTGAGAACTTCAGCACCTTCGTTGATGCCAATGACGGTCGGGACATTCCGAATCATCTTGTACTGCACGACTGGATAGCTATAGATGAATTTGTCCGCATTGTGCTGGTGGAGCTCGGTGTATTCGTTAAATTTCGTTGCGAAGAAGCCACGAAGCTGCTGGGCAGAGCCGTGAATCGGTTTTGTGGAGCCGAGGGTCAGGGTGAATGTATGGAGGATCATATAATCATACTTGATACATCAACATCTTCGGCAAACGTTGCGCCGATATCTGAATCGTAATTCATCTCGCAGAAGATCATTTCGTCGACTATTTCTTTGTGTTTCCGAACATACCAGTACGGCATTTTCACTTCGTAGAGGCGACGATCCGATGGACGAAAATGCGGTTTGGCAACAAGTCCTTTGAATTTCAAAGGAATAACCGGCACCTGAAGATATTCCTCTTTCCGGGTCTTATCCTCAAATTTATTAGGGTTATCAAAAATTCCCATAAGTGTGTTCTGGACTTCTGAGTATCGTTTGCTCGAATCGATAAAATTCTTCGATTTTTCGATTTCTGTTCCAGAATAAATCTTCTCAACAATCGAAATCAGATCCGACTCTGTCAATTCCGGATACGAGTTTCTAAACATTTCAAATGATCGTGCCAGCAGCTTGGAAGCATCCGGATCATAGATCTTTTCTGAAGTCTTTGATGCAGGGAAAATGTAGATCCAGCTGTCGGTTTTTGTTCGCCTCCGGTTCACCCGACCGGCTCTTTGGACAAGTGCGTCTGGAGGAGCGCATTCCGTAAACATTACATCAAAATCGATATCAAGGGACACTTCCACAACCTGTGTCGCGATTAGGAGGTGAACCTCATCGATCAGTGCTTCTTTCTGTCTGCGATCATCGAAGGTGAACTTAGAGTGATAGCAGAGAGGCTTGAGGTGAGAGAGTGCTTTATACAATTCCTGACATTTTGCAACACTATTTACGACAACAAGCGTTTTTTTCCCGGCATTTACCAATCGTTCAATGTCAGGAATGGCATCATCAATGGATTTATTGCATGTCCGGAACCGGTTGCGGCATGCTGCGAGCAATGTTTCATCGCGGATTATTCTTACATCCGGAAGTGTTTTTGAGAAAAGATCGAGTAAATACTGTGGCAGGGTTGCGCTCATCAGCATAAACCGGGTGCCGAATTTTGAGAAGTGTTTCAGAGATTCAATAATGAGACCCAGTGTCCAAGGATCATACGAGTGAATCTCATCGATGATTATGACGCTGTTTGCAGCATTGGCTTCGATTAGGGTCCATTTGCCGTTGTTAAATCCGGCAGCAAGGAGTTGATCGATAGTTGCGACCGTTGCGGGTTTGATAAAAGACTTGTCGAAGAGAACTGTCCGTCCATCGAGATCTTCTTCTTCATTCTCGCGCATGAACGTTGCAGTTGAATGAGAAAGTCCCACGTTTCCTTTACCAAAATAATCTTCAAGCCTCAGGAAAATACTGTTGGCGGTGACCATCGTAGGTAGGAGGTAGATAAGTTTGGCCTCCTTCATCTCGCCAATATTGTTGAGCGCCCAGAAAAGTGCGGCTTCAGTCTTACCGCTTCCTGTGGGGGCTATCGCAATAATATGTCTTCTCGCATCGGCACATTCTTGTTGGAAGGGTCGTAGTCCAGAAAAAGCGATTTTTTTATCGATACACAGCTGCTCGACTTCCCTGAACAGATCATCTCCCGATAGGTCGATTGAATAGGGAATATTCATACCAGCTGATCCCAACCAATCGGAGTAATGGAGAATTGCTTTCAACAATGAATAGATCGTGCGGTAAGCGTCAGGATTTTGTTCACCTTCAAAAAGTCTGGTGAACACGCCATCGTACCCGATCAATCCGCTCACTTCTTTGTACGGATTATATTCATGAACCGGGATCTCCGGAAAGCTGTAGCCTTCGCCTCTGAAGATCTGTTCCGCGAGTGCAAGCGCAGATATCATTCCCTCTTCGCAAATCAACGGCTTGGTGCTTACTCCCTCACGGTGAAACGAATCAAGGGATGGATCAATTCTCTTGTGATGTCCCAGAACAGCGATTGCCTCAAGGGGTAATTTTCCCGGTAATAATCCACCATCCTGAGCGGAAATAGTGATGGCACCCCGCATCACAAAACAGAATGATTCCAGTTCGTGGCGGTAGTTTTCACGATAGTCAAAACTTCGCCCTTGCTGTATTGCCTTCATCATATTCTGGAAGGGTTCGATATTTTTCCCGATATCGTGAAGAACAACAGTCAGAAGAGAACTTTTCAGGAATCTTTCTTCACTGAATCCATACTGTTTGCCGAGCCGGGTGATTAGGTTCTTCTTCGCAGATACTGTGGACTTCCACGCACGGTACGCAGCGTTTATATGCTCTTCGTATGTCTGATCGGGCTTCGCCCAAAAAGTGGTCGAGGTCATTGGAGGACAACCGCTTTTCCATCGATGCAGTAACCATCAAGAGGTGTGCTGAGTGTCACGGGAGTACTGATAAACGTGAATGGTTTTCGCTCGATGACTCGGCGTTCTTCACCTTTGAATTCAAATTTTGTTGGAAGCAGGAAGACCTGCGGAGTAAAGAGTGTCTGGGTAATAGGGACTTGTTTCAGATCGATATCATGTTTGTAGAATTGGGACATATCTCCAGGTAAGATTGTATTTTTGAACCGGTTGATTTTTTCCGGTTTCAGGGATTGGATATCCGATATGGAACAAATTTTCAAGAGATCGTCGCTGTTACCGGCCGTTAATGCGTAATGGGGGGAACTAAATGCTTTTTTTAATAGATCTAATGGTTCAGTCTTCTCAGCTGCAAAGAAGAAAGTGAAGTCGTTGGAATACAGAAATTCTCGGATCAAGATGCTATACTGCCTTCGGTTTTTGATATCCTCGGAGGTATAGCTCTTTTCTTTTCCTGTCAATTTCCGGTAATTCCACAGGTCTTTCATCATTCCTTCGTGCGTGCCGTAGACACTGACGAGGATATTGTTACTCTCGACAAATGCGTGAGCTTCATCCAGAGGAAGCCCGAGAGCGGCACCTATCATGCCGATAATCGTGGTTTTTGGAGGAAGGGGTAGCGTCTGATGAAAAGTATGAGTCTCCGGGATTCTGAAGGATGCCGTGATCGCTTTTGCAGTGAATGAGAAAGAGAACATGTTCACGCTCTCAATCAGGAGTAGTATTCATCGACCCATTTTGCCATTTCATCGAATGCGTCACCAATGGATTTTGCACTATCGAGTGTTCCCTCAAAGAATCCCTGTCGTACACCTATTGTGGAAGCCACAACTTCCGATTTATAATCCTTGAGAGTTTCCTTGATCATACTGGTGTTGAGTTTCTTTCCGTCAACTTGGACGCTCTCAAGGAAGATCGGATTTTTTGTTTTGAGCATTGCTGCCGCAACGAATTTCGGAGCAATATCTGCGAGGAACCGGCTTTGACGTCCCGAAGCCCAAAGGTTCTTTATCGCGCTGAGAAGATCCTTGACTCGTTGAGCCTTCTCTTTGTTGTTCAGATCTTTATCGAACCCGTCTCCGGATCCGACGCGGTCAAGTTCGATGAGGATTGATCCCCGGTAAAGGCCAGAGTGAATTTCTGTCTCGAAAATGTTGGGATCTCCCCCGGCTTTTGTTCCCATGTAATTCGTCCCGAAATCAAGATCGCCCTGGTAGGGATTGAGTGCAACAAGCGGCGAGACGCGGACAACTGATGTGCGCTTCGTGGCCTTGCCTTTTTTCCCTACGGACGCCACCTCGGTTCCCATATAGCCGAAGAGATCATCATCGATATAGATAGCGGGTTCCTGTTTTGTGGTCGCAGCACCTTTGTCAATTTTCGCCGCCTCACCTTCGGATAATGTTCGCCCAAGAACCTCCAACTGATTTCGCAACGCCCTGCGAACAGCTTGCGATGAGACATAGGGGTAATCTTCTTTTCCGATTTTGATTTTCTTAATGCTCGATATGTTATCGGCTTCCTTGTCCGAACCATTCAATGATGCAAATGATACCGGTGTAAGATATGTCAGGGTCAATGACTTTGTCGATTTCATTGTGTTTCCTCCGTTTTGGATTTGCTTTCTTTACCGGGGACCGCCGTGTTCCCGGCATTATACATGTTCAATGCCGCGATCATGCAGAATTGTTTGAACTCGGCGAAATTTTCTTCCATGCTCTGGCCTTTGTTGTAAAGTTCTGCGCTCACACGCGTTCCATACTTCATCTGAATGCGATTGACCTCATTTAGAAAATCTTCAGGTTTTCGTGCTTTTCTCAACCGGAAGAGATCGCCTTTGCCTTTCTTACCACTCGGCGCGATACTTATTCCAATCGTCTTTCCTATACTCACTGCGATGTCAATAGTTTCCTGATTCATAGTACTACCGCCTTCTCTGATGATCTTCTCATACAAAATTACAAAATCAGATAAGAGTTTGATGTTCTGGACTTTTGACTTATTAATCCTGAAAACATGTTGTTCGATCAAGGCGACGATGCTCTGTTTTTTCAGGATATTTTCGCAAACCCGGTTTCTTAAAATCGTTTTACTCTCGTTTTTCGGCTGATCGAAATCCACGAGCAGCGTCATTACTTTTTTGAGATCAATCCTGTTCCGTTCAAGATGGTCCAATAATCGGAAAAGATATACCGATTCCTGAAATGGCCAGATCATTTTTCCCATCTGGGCGTCACCAAGCGATTCTGTGTAAACAACGAAAAAGTCAAGGGGGGATTTATTGAGATTTACTTCAAAGAGTTTTTTATAATCCAGTTCGTATTCATCTTCTTCAGAAGATGAAGAGATTTTTTTTATCAGAACGACGCGATACAGCGAATAAAGAAACGAGAAGAATTGTTCGTATGGCCTCTGGATATACCCTCCAAGTTTATTTTCAAAATTCCGAAGTAAATTGGGATCTTCTTTCTTACTTGCTTCCAAGCTCCGGAAAACATCATTCATTTTTTCAAGACTTGACGAGTAGGGAAAATAGATGTGATAGGCACCATTATTCATGATGTAAAAGCCGGTCACCGGGACAAATTTTCCAACAAAATCACATTTCCAACAAACTTTTTCCGGATTTCCTGCTGCTGAATTAAAGGAAAGAACACCAGATGATCCGGTAATCATTGGGAATACGGTTCCGCCAATTTCATTTAGAGATGAGGAGGATTCTCCGCATAAAAAACAGTTTCCTTTGGATTTGGCGTTCTTTAGCTTAATAGCAATTTTTGGCTGAATCGCATTAGGCCCGTCAAGGAGCAAACCAGATGAACCGATTTTTAATTTATTTTCCTGAAGGAAAGAGTTGAGGCGCTCTTGGAGCTGTCGGTAGTTTTCCGGAAGAATTCCCTTCTGCTCCTTTGTTTTATCGTATTTTATCTTGCCTTGCGTTGGACGAGGAGCTTTATTGAAAATTAAGCCGGCAATACCCATTGATTTTACTTTAGGAAACCGGACAAATTTGTCAGTTTTTGTATCGTAGTAGAACCCTTCCTTCTTTTCAATCTGACTTTGCGAAGAAGTATTGTAATAGCGTTCGAGCAATTCACTGTACGATTTCTGCAATAACAATTGCACGTTTTTTTCAGAGCCTTTGAGTGATACACCTGAATCGTCAAGTTTAATTTCTACACTTGATTCATGTGATTGCTCGTTCTGTGCAATCCGATAGAGCCCTAATAGCCCAGCATCCATCCAGAAATGATTGAGTTTTGGAAAAATTACTTCAATCGCGAATTCATTCAATGGTATCACAACGTTTTTCTAATTCGTCTCATTATTTTCATTTTTTTATACGATAATTGACTTTAATCCCATCACACCTTAAACATTGTTTATTGCGCCGCGAAAGTGATCCAGAGCGCTCTATAAACTCAATAGAAGAGAACAACGAGCAGAAAGGAGACGAAATTATGCTCTCATTAAAAAATATATAAATTAACGATTTTATCGATATCTGAGGAGAGACCTTGGCCGGCCTATCCTTTTCGGGCCTTAGTTCTCCCTTTCATCACAGCTGGCTTCTTCGCCACCGGCTCCACCCCTTTCGTCTCGCACGGCAGACACCTCTCCAGCTTCTCGTCAACAATGCGGTAAGCGTTGGCGAGCACTGAGGAGTTCGAGATCATACCAGAAAGAAGAATAACTTCTAGGATCTCCTCCCGCGACGCCCCCATCCTTATGGCGGCCTGCATATGGTAACCCGTGCAGTGCGGGCATTTCAGCGCCGCACCAACAGCGAGGCTGATCAGCTCCACATATTTCGGGTCGAGCGGGCTGGTCTGGGCGACCGTACCCTTATACAAAAGGTGAGAAATAAGCACCTCAGGACGCTCGCCCATCCGTTTGAAGATCAGGGGAACACGGCCGTATTCCTCTTCGATAGTCTTCATCCACTCTTCAGCGGTTACATCAGCGCCCTTTTTCACAATTTGGGCAAGCTTCTCTTCGAACTGGTCTTTTGTGGATAGTGCTGATACTTTCTTTGGCATCATATCACCGTGTTTGTCTCTGAGAACGGCAGGATCTTCACGAGAATATAGTCCCGCATCCGGGACGGAACTACCTCTGCGAGGTCTTTAAGATGGATCCCGTCCCCGAGATCTATCTGCCGGATAGGCTCAGCAAAGGTATCGTAGGGCAGTTTCACCCGAAGCCCGGCCATCTGGACGGTCAGAGGCGTAGGTGATGTCACGTCAAGGATCGCCGGCACCTGCTCCCGGACGACCTCCATGAGCCGTGCAGGCTGGATCGACAAAGGATCTTTTGCGATCTGCTGCCGTTTCTTCTCAAGAACCCGGGTCACCTCAGCGACGATCTCATCGAGCTTGCTGAGTTCATCAGCCTCCTTGGTCCGGCGCATAAACCGACCGACGTTGCCGACGTACCCGTCAGCAGGCGGGTCGATAATCCGTTCAAGCGTCTCCTTGTCCGGCCCACCCATCACGACGATCGGCACATCGACGCCCCGGTGCATCGCCGGCCACTTATGCTTGATGCAGGTCTCGAAGTTGCCAAAGGCGTACACTGCGATGTCGTGTTCATTGATGACGTCCCGCTCCTCATCGTTGATCGTTGAGATCCTCTTCCCCGGCCCGCGTGCCGGGCTGACCATGTTGGTCTTGGCGCCGATACGCCGGGCATACTCAGCGAAGTCGCAGGATGGGTGGGGGAGGTGGTGGATCTCCAGGCTCATGCTGACGACGGCAATCTCAGTACCGACAAGCGGGGATTCTGAGATCTCGCCAAAGAGCGGTTTGGAGATGCGGGCGATCAGATCGATGTCCTCACGGGGCACGAACGCCTGGAGGACAACTTCCTGCGCGATCATGTGCTTCTGGACGATGTAGCCCCCGAGGTCTTCGATCAGGCTGATGACGATGTCGTGCTGGTGGATTCCGCCCTTGTAGGTTACCGGCACGAGCGTCACGGCGTCTCCTCCATTAAAGCGAACTTCTCCTTCACCAGCTTATCAACATCCTCCGGCAGCGGGTCCTCACTGGCAACAAAGCTCATCGTAGTCCGCGTGTGGATCTCCTGCCTAAGACGGAACCCCTCAGGTGCGATGAGCCGGAACGCGTAGATCAGGTCTTTTCCCAGCGGCTCGCTCGGGTCCGCAACGACAATCTCCTCGATCTCCTTTGGCGTAGCCTTCACATCGTAGAGGACAACCGTGAACCGGTCGGGCTGCTCGACATGATCCTTGCCGAAACGTTCCCAGAATATCTTCAGCATCGGCGCGAGGTATGTCTCGTTGGCGATGACGAGCGTCATCTTGCCTTCCTGGGGGTTGATGTCGGCAAAGTCACCGACCCGGATGAGCGAGGTGACCCTGTTCAGCTTGGCGACGGCGACAAAGATCGGGACCTCCGGGTCGATGAAGATGTGGAGCTTATAGATCACTTTCAGGAGGTTATGGTCGAGAAGCACGTCGTTTGCTATCTGCTTGTACGCGGCTGCCCCGGCCGGTTCTTTGCACTCGACCTCGAAATACTCAACGGCCTGCATCAGAACCGTCCTCGATAAACCCTGACGCGAGCAGTGCCGAGCCGACCGCCCCGATATACTGCGAGTGCGGCGGGACGACTACTTTCACCTGCAGCAGTTCACCCATCGCGTGCACCAGCCCTTCAATGAGCGAAGTCCCGCCGACCATGATCACCGGCTCCTTGATATCGACTTCCTGCAACTGCTGTTCAAATACCTGTTCGGCGACACTGTGACACGCGGCAGCTGCGACGTCTTCACGGGTGCTTCCCGCTGCAAGGGCGTTGACAAGGCTCTGCGTGCCAAAGACGATACAGTAGCTGTTCATCGGGACGCGTTCCCCGAACCCTTTCATGGCAAGCGGCCCGAGTTCGGTGATGTCGACCCCGAGACGTTTTGCCGTCATCTCCAGGAACCGGCCGCTCGCCCCGGCGCAGATGCCGCCCATGGTGAACGTGCCGGGGATACCGTCCTGGACCGTGATCGCCTTGTTGTCCATCCCGCCTATATCAATGACCGTCGCCGCCCCGTGCTGGCGGTCTGCAAGATACACAGCTCCTTTCGAGTTCACGGTCAGCTCTTCCTGGATGAGATCGGCACCGATCTCTTTTCCGACGAGGAACCGCCCGTACCCAGTGGTGCCGACCGCTTCAATCTCGGTGCGGGCGATCCCCGCTTCAGCAAGGGCCTTTTCGATGACCTCCTGTGAGCACTTGAGCACCTCAGTGGTCGGCTGCCAGCCGGTCCCGATGATCTTGTTGTCTTTCATGACCACGGCCTTGGTCGTCGATGATCCGGAGTCGACCCCGAGCGTGATCCCCGTCTGCACTTCGCGGGCGAGCAGCGCACGCCTGCGGGCGATAGTGGTGAGCGCTTCCATCCTTGTCAGGAGCGTCCCTGCGGTCGTCCGTTCGGTGAACGAGTAACTCACCACCGGCAGTTTCGAGTGCTCGTGGATATACCGACGGAGCTCGTTTCTTACGATTGCCGCTTCGGCACACCGGAAACAGGTGGCGATGAAGACCGCGTCCGCTTCGATCCTTCCCTCAACAAGGGCCTTTGCCCGGGCTATAGCAAGTTTCAGGTCCGGGCTGCGGACGTCAAGGCCGAACGCTTCGAAATCGCGGGCGATATCCTTGAGGGCAATATCCGGGTAAAAGATCTCGCCGTTAACTGCTCCTGCCGCCTCGTGGATCTCCTGCTGCACACCGGAGTATTCAGGGCCGCAGGAGAGCTGGGCGATCCTTACAGGAGGCGTCACGTTGTACCTCCCAAATCACCGAGGAACCGTTTGACCGCAGCCACAAATTTCACTCCTTCCTCTTCGTTTGCCGGATAATCGAGGTCGAGTTTGGGGATGTCCTTCTGCCTGACAAGGAAGAGGAGTAGCTCGTTCGTCCTCGCGCAGCCCATGCACCCGAACGCGAGGTCGGCATTGTTCACGATAATGGCTGCGTCGCATTCCTCGACCATGGGGCCGTACATCGCCATCCTGCCCCTCACCCCGCTGGGCACTTCGACGGCTGCCCACTTGAGCCCTTTTTTGGGCTCTTCCGGGGTGATCTGGAGGGGCGTGGACTCGAACCCTGCGGTCTGGATGCGTTCGCGGATGGCGACAGCCGAACTGAGCGGGGTATGGCCATACCGTGCCACAAGGTCGGATAGGATCAGGCTCGTTGACGGGTAAATGAATACTTTTGCCATGGGTCAGGGCTCCTGGGTTTCGATAATCTTTTTTAATATATTGACGTCCAGCAGGGGTTTTTCAAGGGAGTTTTTCGGTTCGGGAACCGTCTTCTCGTCGCGTTTCTCCAGGACTTCGAGGCCATGGGAAACGTACGGGATCACGGTCATCTCGAATTCGATGCCGTGGAACCCCGGGCGGGCTCCGCCGAGGCTCGACCGGCAGCGGCGGGCGTCCCCGGGAGGGAACCCCCGGTCTTTGACAAAGATGTGCGCCGGGTCGATCTTCCGGAGTTCGGCAATAATCCGGTCGACCTCCTCAGGTTTCCCCATAATCGCCAGCCCGAAGCAGGTCTCTTTGACGATGACTCCCTGAGCGATCTCGTATGCCCGGATTGCAAGGTCTGCGGGGGTCACGTCAAAAGACTCGACCATGACGTACCGGGTGACAGTCCCGACACCGGCTGGCGCATACTCGGTCATGGCTTCACCTCCCGGATATACACTTTCTCCTTTGCTTTCATCGTCTTCAGTTTTCCGGTATCGATCACCCGGCCGATGATGTTGGTCCCCTCGAAGGGTTCCGAGGTAGGGCCGAACTCATCGTTGGCAGTGAGCCGGACGCCCACGAGCCCGGCCCCTTTGCGGGAATCGTTGGTGATGGCAAGGACGCCGCCGGGGACCTCGTCCTTCGGCCGGTTCTCAGGATGGATCCGGATATCCGCAGGTATCACCGGTTTGAAGAGATAAACGTCATCGAATGCAAAGAAAAGCGGCATCATCCCTGCATCATGCTCTCTCAGGCCCGTGATCCGACGGAAGACATCGCAGCTGTCCGGGGCTGCTGCATCGTCAAGGGCGATATCGATCACCTTTGCATACGGGGCGGTTGTGACCACTACCTGTCTCTCATTGAGCACATCCAGCGTCGTGCCCGGTTCCTGGGAGACCACGATCCGGTCATCGCCGTCGGTATCCACTGAAAGCGCAATCTTCTTTTCCCGGGCAATCTCCCGTGCCCGCGGGAGCGGCATGCCAAGAAGGTCGATCCGTTGCGGTTGGACGTCGATGATAAACGTGTCGCGTTCCTGGGCCAGCTTTACCAGCTCGATGCCGTGGATGACCTGTCCCACGACGCTGTGGGCAGGGCTTCCGGAGACGTCGGACCGGTAAATGTAGATGCCCCCTTCGAGCGGCCCTTCTGTCCGGACGGTCACCGTACCCTCCCGGCGGGGGTGCCTGAGCTGTGCCGGCACTTCCGAGCCGGTCATCCGGTCGTCCATGATATGGGTGCTGGCGGCCCGGCCGACAACGAACCTGCCGTTACTGAATGCGAGGAGCATATGTTCAACACTTCCTGCAGCCTCAGTCGTGATTTTATCCTCGCTGTATCCCTGTGCCATGACGCTGACCCGGGTTACGATCTGGACCCCGTCTTCGAGGACTAGATCCCGGTCCGTTGTCGTAAAGGACCGGCTGGTGTCTGCCCAGCTGGTGACCGGACTGATCTTTACGACACGGTCACCGGTGGTCCACCGGTCGAGGACAGCCCGTCCGGCAACCACTTTCCCGATGACGCCCCCGCTCTGGTCGGCGCCGTGATCGGCTGAATGCCGGGTTTTTGAAAAGATGATATACGATTTCTGCGGGTCGTAACCGCCGCATCCGAGGATCACGTCGTCCCGCTCATAGAGGTGCGGCTGGCGCAACGGGCGGAGTTTTGAAGGGAACGGCCCGAACGCCGCTGCGTACCGGTCGGTCCAGTGGAGGGCGAGGTTCCCGGCAATCTCCGGGGACTCGAAATATCCCGCGTTATCCCCTTCGACCTCGACCGTGATCTCCCCGGAGCTCGTATCGACTGCGAAGCTCCCGGTTTTTGCCTCTTCCTGTGCCGGCTGGCGGATTATGGCGACACAGCATTCAGGAGGATGGTCCGGAAGGACAGATCCCAGCGTCGTCCCCTCCGCAAGCTCCACCACCTCTCCATCGATATGGATGGTGATCATCGCCTGCCTCACGGTGCCGGTTGGCCCATGACCTTGCGCTCTTCTTCGGTGAGGATAGCGAGCACCTCGGCAGTCTTTCCTATCTGCACGATCTTTCCGCCACGCATGAGCGCGAGCCGGTCACAGATATCGCGGACGAAGTCCATATCGTGTGAGACCACGATGAAGGTCTCCTCCATTTCCTCCCGCGCGTGCATGATCGAGTGTTTTACATCGACCTTTGTGATAGGATCCATCGTGCCGGTCGGTTCATCGAGGATAACAATGCGTGGCTCACGGATGAGGACCTGTGCGAGCGCGACCCGGTGGCGTTCCCCTTCCGAGAGCTGCGCCGGCATCCGGTCAAGTATCTCCTTGCTCTTCTCTTCGGTGAACCCTGCCATTATGAGGGTGATGAGCGCCTTCCTCATTGCGAGCTCTTTTGGAAACTCCAGCCCGATTGCGTCAGTGAGGTTGTCGAGGATATTGCGGTGCGGGAAGAGGTCGTATTCCTGGTGGAGGAGCCCGATGTACTCTGTCGCCCTCCCCCGCTTCTCGATCCCCGGTTTGGTCATATCCACCCATTCTTCACCTATGCGGATGTTTATCTCGCCGCTCGTAGGTTCGATGAGGCCGGCGATAATTCCTGAGAGCGTGGTCTTGCCGGCGCCGCTCTTTCCGATGATGCCGAAGATCTCCTTTGTTGAGACTTCAAATGAGACGCCATTGACCGCTTTCACGACCCCGCGGTCAACCGAGATGTACCGCTTGACGAGGTCCCGGGCGACGACAATCTTCTCCCCGAGATGGGCTTCTTCGAACTTCTCGGTGTCATCGAGACCCTTCATGAACTGGGCGACGACGTCTTTTGGTGTACCGATCGCTGCGATCTCACCGTTCACCAGCAGGAATGCGCGGTGGGCGACGTCTTCGATCACCTTGGAGAAGTGGGAGGTTACTACCATCCCCATGTTATTTTTCTTTGCTGCCTCAGAGAGCATGGTGTGCACGATCTGTGCAGTCCCGGGATCGAGCGTGCCGGTCGGCTCATCGGCAAAGAGCATGAACGGCTCTTTTGCCAGCTGCCGGGCAAGGACGACCCGCTGTTTCTCTCCTCCTGAGAGGTCCCGGGCGATGTGCATCATCCGGTGCGAGAGCCGGACCTGGTCGATGAGGTCAGCGGCCCTGTTGATAGAATCGTCGATCGGGTAGTCGATGTCGTCCAGCGCGTGGAGGACGTTCTCGATTACCCGGTCGTCCCCGTACAGTGCGAACGTGCGCTGGAACATGATCGCAGTCCGCCGCATTACCCGCCGTTTCAGTAGTTCGTCTTTCTCGTTCCAGAGGTCTACATCAAGAGGTGAGAGTGTTCCCCCGCAGTGCGGACATGGTTTCCCCGCTGCGCTCCCGACATCGATAAAATCGCATCCTGTGCAGGCAGCCACGTGGTAGATGATCCTGCCGCTTGTCGGAGGTTGCTCTATGCCGCGAATGAGGTGCATGAGCACCGTTTTGCCAGCGCCGCTCCTGCCGATAATTCCAAGGATCTCTCCTTCGGCAATCTCAAAGGAAATATTCCTGAGGACCTTCGCGCCGTCAAAATCCATGCAGAGGTTCTCGACCGTGATCAGTGGAGCTTTCATAATACCCTTGTACCTAATGTGATACAGGTCTCATATTACCTTTTACTTTTCCTACGTCGGTCACAATTGTAAATTATCTAGGAGGTATGGTGATGGCTGAATGATAGAAACCCGAGAAAGACCGATTCGGGATTTTACGTCGATGTATCGTACTAAGAACACCTCACGAACTTACACTTCCGCTATTATGCGGTTCATTGATTTTATCTTTGGCTATCGTATCAAAGGACGTTCAGCCACAGATGAAGAGATTACCGAATATGAACGCCTTGCCGTGAATTACCTGCGGGATGATACCCGTAACCGCGTGCTCGACCTGTTTAACTTCGTGCGGTGGGAAAGTGAAAAGGGCGTTGTTCCCTGCACCGCCCGCGTGCATATCGTCGGTGTGCAGCAATGGTTTATCGAGAACGATATACCCTTCACGGACAAGGACAAAACCCGCCTCCGTCGTATTGCTCCTCGTGGTGGGAGGCGCACGAACATAAAATACATGGATATCACCGCGTTGCGGGAAATCATCGCTGTATCTGACCCGCGTATGAGGGCATTTATTCTCGTAGCGGCGTGCACGGGGATGAGGATAAGCGAAATGCTTTCCCTGTCGTGGTCGCGCGTCTCGTTCCCTGACCGTCAGAAACTCGCCGAATCCGAAAAACTGACGGAAATTTACATTGCTGACAGTAAAAACCAGTCTGCCCGTCGTGTGTGGATTACTCGTGAGGCAGAAGATGCCCTCCTGGTATGGAAAAATGAGACTCCAGCCTATTTGCGGGCGGCGTTGAAGTGTTCGGCAAACCTTGGTATAACGAACACCAAAGCCGCTTCTGACCGTGTTTTCCCCTTTTCAACCCATGCGGTCTATCCTGCATGGAATGACGCGCTAAAACGCGTTGGGCGGTATTCGAAAGATGAGGTTACACAACGCGGGCAATTGAACGTTCACCGCTTACGGGGGTTCTTCAAAATGCAAGCCATGCCGATAGTGGGAAGTGAGATGTCAGAGTTGATGATGGGGCATTGTGACGCTTACGGAAACGCCTACAACGGTCTTCCTGACAACCAACTGGAAAAACTTTTCCAAAAGTGCGAAGGGGCTTTAACCGTTGCTCCTGCCTATGGTGCGTCTCGTGAAATTGCTTCACAGGCTGAAGAGATGCGGAGGGTAAAGGCCGAATTAGAAGAACTTCGCGGGGTTTTCGCCTGTCTGAATAGGGATGGGGGACTAAAATCGTTACCTTCGTCCGTTTGTATGACTCTGTAGAATGGACATATCCTAATGATATATTAAATGGAGTGAATTAAAATGGAAACCAGAAACATGTGCAATGTTGAGAATCTGAAAGTATCGTCTGAAGACTTAGATATTTTACACCGTATTGCATCGGACTATGACGTGATGATTGAGGACATCGCTCATCAAATGATTATCAACGGGGTGAAACATTCATCCTTCCGCCTGTATGCTGACCCTGCGTCAGCAATTGCACAAAGGCGGGCTGATGATTTATTCCGCGGTCATTAAATTGAGATTTAAACCAAATTACTCCTCTCTTTTTCCTATAATCAAAAATTATCAGCCCGATTGCATTGTTACCGACTGCTTAAAATTTTGGCCTGTTTTTTAAATCGAGAATTGTTACAAGTCCCATTTTCGAAATGGAGCAATAATTTATACCTGTTACAATTTCAGCACTATTATGCATGGGAGTAATACCAAACGGAGTGGGGTTTTACCGTCGATACAGCCGTTGGTGATAGCCCGGTCTGACTTTGAAAAATTGTATCCTGTGTATCAGAAAATGGCTCTTGCACTGGTACAGACCGGGAAAGTACTGATTGTCGAGGACACACAACCATCAACCGCCCCCATGCCCCCCTCAGGGGGCTATCGCAACTGTGCCCCGTCCCACTCAGGGGGACTGGTGGCACAAGAGGGGGCGGAAGGGGTGCCCTTTAGGGCATCCCTTGACGGTGATGGGGGGTTCCGTGGAACCCCCCAAAGAGACGGGCATCAGCCCGTCTCTCTAGGCTACTATAGACTAATTCGGAATGGAACGTTAGAAAAGAGAATTGGGGTCGAAGATTGATAGCCTCTACAATCCTTGAAGACATCAGGACTGACCCTTTCCTGAATTACCTGTATGGCAAGGTTATCGCATTCGATAAGTATCTTGAGTCTACAAGCAGGTGCACTTTCACCATGAAGGGATTAAGGTGCAGCAAGGATTATCTCGGCGATAACAATGTTGATGCTATCGAATATGAATTTGAATACATTCATCGATGGACAAAAAAATATGACAATAAAATCCTCTGTAGGCTCTACAATCTCGAATGGTATTTCCATCTCCATCTGGACCAGACCCCGAAATACACGATGATGATTACCCTTACGGGAATCCATGCCACCCCACGAAACCCCAGAAAAGGTGGGCTCAATCATATGGCATACCTGGAGAAATTTTACAATGCCCACTCAAAATCAAAAGACCTGTTAAGAAAATATCTTGAAACCAATCAATACCTCGCAATGCTTGAAGGGCATCCTGAATCGGGGTATGTTCATGCACATGACCTGTATTTTCTTAATGAACTTCCCTCTGAAAAGACATTAAAGACTGTGGAAAATCATTGGAACAAAACCTTGCGTATGGGTTCAGCTGAACATGGGATAAAGGTCGAAATTAAAGAGCCACGTGATTTCAACGATATAAAATCCTTTATCGCTTATCCAATGTCCTATATTGGGAAAACCACTATTGGAAATTTGCCTGAATGGTCAAAATATGACGTTATTTTCAACACTTGTCTCTGGTTATCACCTCGCCCTAAACTCTGTGGAGGTATCGGTCACAGAGTCCGAGCATTCCAGCCATCCCGTGCTCTCTCAAAGATAATGAATCCAAAATTATCGAAAGATGAGTATATCCACATTGAAACAAGTTTATCTCACAAAAATCAGAATGACGAGACACTCTTGTATCAAGCTCCATCGTATGACATGAATATGAAAGCATGGTTGCAACTTGGGGGAGATGAACCTGCGATACAGGCCGAAGAGAATCTTTGTGAATTACATCAATTTTAGGTTACTATTGGATAATTCATAGCGCACGCGAAAAATACAACATGTGTATCGAGCCCGCAAAATGAAAGAAGAATGTGAATCGAGACCAAGGCTAATATTGAATAAGTCATACTACCGAGATAACGTACTTATTGAGAGGTTAAAAGATGTCTTGGACAGATTTCTATTCCGAAATAATGGGAGAAATCGACCGTCTTGCTGGTGACAAGGTTAACGGATGTAACGAGCCTCTTTTTAGAGGTTTATCTAAAAAATCTCATAAATTATTGCCAAGTTTGTTTAGGGATATAGACGCAACGCGAGATGTTGATAATTCATGGAAACGAGAAGTAACTGTATTTTCAAATGTTATTTCTAATTTTCCGATTTTTCACCCAAATTCCTCCCGAAACTCCTGGGAAATGCTTAGTGAGATGCAGCATCATGGAATTCCAACAAGGCTTCTTGATTGGTCGGGAAGTTTTATTGTCGCATTATATTTTGCATTGCGTAAATTTGATAAACAAAATACACCGTGCGTTTGGATGTTGAATCCTTTAAAATTGAATCGCGAATCCATAAAAAAATCCCAAGTTATTAGTGTATATTCTGATTCAAAATTTGATTATTATAAAATGTTCATAATCAAAAAGGATGAAAGTCAGCCAGATAGAAAATCGATTACTTTTGAAAAACCCGTCGCAATATTCCCAATTAGAAGTCATCCACGCATAGTAGCTCAAAACAGTTTTTTTACACTACACGGTACGATTTTAAAACCAATGGATGAGATTTATTCGACTGATGTTGTCAAACGATTTGATATCCCAAGCGACATAATTCCAGATGCAAAAAAATTATTTAAAATGATTAATATGAACGAATTTTCGTTATATCCAGATCTTGACGGTCTTGGTCGACATATAAAAGATAAATATTTCTCAGAAAATAGTTATAATTAACGATAATTACTTACAGTAATAATGAGAATCTTAAACAAATTTTGTTTCGCTATTAAAAGACAACACATATTTGTTGCAACAAACGTTTGCAGAAACACGTGAAGTTAAAACTGGACTACTATAGATAAGTCACAGAAACAATCGAATAGGTCATTTTACGCAAGTTAATTTGGGTTAACATCAGATAATTTTAATTACATCCTTGTTCTATCACCATTCATGTATATCAAGGAATTTGATAGCCTAGATCCTGATGAAATTCATCTCAAAATTGAAGAAAATAATAAACGGGCAAAAATTGCCGAAATTCGAATGAATGCTATCATTACTGGTCTTAAATGTGGTTTAACTCCAAAAATTGCCTATAAAATATCGTTAGATAAAGATTTATCGAAAGCTGATTTAGATGAGTTAGACAAAACTCGAACCCATAACAATTACTAGAACTCAGGTGAGGTTATGCCAAGTGTTTTAGAAGACTCAATATCGGAATTAAACAAGGTAAAACAAACATGGCGAGATATAACTAACGATTTATCTAATAATGAAAATCGACAGATATCCCCCGCAGAAGCAAATCGAATACGTCATTTATTCCAAGAACAACAACGCTCAATGAAGATGATTTTTTGTTGGCCTGATCAACATCAAACATATATGTGGGAATTTAATAGTTTTATACGTGAAATTGAACCCCATTTGGAAATCGCGTTGATTGATGGTCAGCGTCGGTATAACGATTCGATGCATCGGAGAAACGTTGATATGATATCTGCATGGGGAGAGTTTTGTAAGAATCTTGGAGTCAATATTGGAATTTTAGCAGTAGGAATATTAGGGACAATTTTTGGAATAAAATTTCTATAAATTATCCATAGTTACCAGTGTATTCGTTCCTAAAAATGGAAAGTAAGTTTAAATGTGCGGTTTCAGAAGTGAACACAAAAAGACAAAGTTTTAAGATATTTACTTTGAGTTTCTTTAAAAATTACTGGGAGAGACAAAGCAAAAATCTATTAACTTTCAAGTAAGAAGAATAATTGACCTACGTCGGGAATATACTACCTTTTATCTTATCAGGGGCGCAGTCGTCACGATCGCGAAGAACCGGCGCCGCCAGCAGGCCCTGGACGATCGGGATTATTTCACTGACGTTCTTCACTACGAAATCCGCTTCCTTGTACAGCTCGGTAGGCCGTTCGCCCGGCTGCTGGACGGTCAGGATCGCGATATCGGCGTTCCGCATTGCGGCAAGGTCGTTGATCCCGTCACCCACCATGAGCACTTTGTTGTATTCCTGCCGGAGATCGCTGACGATCTGGGCCTTCACCGAAGGCGTCGCAACCCCGTAGACCCGGTCCCGGGGAATACCGAGATGGTCTGCCATCCTCTCGAGCTTGGTGGACCGGTCCCCTGAAGCGATAAACGTCGGGACACCTATCCGGTGAAGTGTGGTCACGGTCTCTTTTGCGCCGTCAAATGGCCAGCCGCCGGCGGTAATGGCGAACTCGATGGCACCGAACGCCATGTTGATGATCGCCCCGCTGTTCATCGTCACGACAGCCTCCGCTTTGCAGACCGACCAGACGTTCCGGATGCATTCCTGGAGATCGCCAACCGTTGCCCGCTGGTCAGCGTAGAGAATCTCGCCTATCTCTTCGGCAGTAACGATCTTGCGGGTGCAGCTCACCCCGAAACCGATGTCGTGCTCGACAAGGTACTTCGACAACAATACATCTCCTGCCGTATTCATGATCTCCTTGGAATGCACCGGGATAACGACAAGGACCCGGTCCGTAGAACTGTACGTGAGGGTCGTGGTCTCGATACCTGGCAGCAGTTTCCTGTTGCAGATGTCCTTTGCGACCCGGTACGTGTTCAGGAGCGTCCCCGCGCTGTCAAAAACTACTGCGACCGACATGAACCACCTTTTGATAAACTCTATGTACTTCTCCTGACATTGATCCAATGAAGCTGATGTTCGTAACTGATACCGCAGAGAAGATAAAGAACATGGAGATCCGGGGCGCAGGAAGGATCGCCCGGGCCGCCGCTGCCGCCCTCAGGGACCATGCCCTCGGCCTTCCGGAAACGACAGCGCCGGCGTTTCGGAAGGAGATGGAAAAGGCTGCAGAGATCCTGGTTTCGACCCGCCCGACTGCGGTATCGCTGCCGAACGCCGTACATATCGTTATGCGGGGGATCGAACGCGCCGGGACGGCCGGGGAAGCGCGGTCTGAGCTGGTCCACAGGGCCGACGAGTTCATCCGGTCGTCGCAGAACGCGGTCGAGAAGATAGCAGAGTTCGGCGCCCGCCATATCCGGGATGGCGACGTGGTCCTGACGCACTGCAACTCGGAGGCCGCCCTCGCGTGCATAATCGAGGCACACCGCAGCGGCAGGGAATTTGAGGTCTTTGCAACAGAAGTCCGGCCGAGGAACCAGGGGCTCATCACGATCAAAACCCTCAACGACGCCGGGATCAAGACATCGTATATTGTCGATTCGGCTGTCCGGTCCTTCATCCATGACATCGATCTCGTCATCGTCGGCGCCGATGCCGTTACCGTCAACGGTTCGGTTGTGAACAAGATCGGTACGGCGCAGGTCGCCCACACGGCAGCAGAGGCGAGCGTGAGCATGATCGTTGCCGCCGAGACGTACAAGTTTGCGCCACGGACAATCGTTGGCGAACTCATCCAGATCGAGGAACGGTCAGGGACCGAGGTGCTGGCAGACGAGATCGCCAGGACACTCCCCAACGTCACCGTACGGAATCCCGTTTTCGACGTGACCCCTGCTGAGTACGTGGATCTCATCGTCACTGAGGCGGGAGCTATCCCTCCGCAGATGGCGTACGTGATCATACGGGAATATCTCGGCTGGGGTATCGAGGAGTTCCATAAGACCTATGAGATGCAGAACGCAAACGAGGAGTGAGTTCCTGTGACCGATGTGATTGCCACGTATTCCTTCCGGCCCCGGAGCGATACCCGGCCTGAGGAGGCCGCACTGGCGATCTGCGAGGAGGAGACAACGGGTACCCTGACAGGGATCCCCACTCGCGCGGACTATGTGAAACGTTTCGATGGCGAGGTCATTAGTCTCACACCTCTGGATAATGGGTACGTCGCCCGGATCCGCTATCCGGTGGAACTCTTCGAGCCAGGAAATATTGCACAGTACCTTTCGGTTGTTGCCGGCAATCTCTTTAGCCTCAGCCAGGTTGAGGCGGTCCGGCTTATGGATATAGAATACCCGGACCAGCTGGTGAGCCCGTTCCGGGGCCCGAAATTCGGGATCAGCGGGCTCAGGAGACTGATCGGCACCAAGACCCGCCCGCACGTCGGTACGATCATCAAACCCAAGGTCGGCCTCACTCCGGAGGACACCGCTGCGGTCGCTTACAGGGCTGCTATAGGGGGCGTCGATCTGGTCATCGACGACGAGACGCTCACCGACCAGGCATTCTGTCCCATCGAAAAACGAGTCCCGGCCGTTATGAACCGGCTCGCGGAAGCAAAAGACGAGACCGGCCAGGAAGTGCTCTACGCGGTGAATATCTCCACGCGGGCGGACCGGATCGTGGAACGGGCGCTCCATGCCATCGATCTCGGGGCGAACATGATCATGGTCGATGTCTTCACCACCGGATTTGGAGCATTGCAGGCGCTCGCAGAAGATCAGCGTGTCAGGGTGCCGGTACACGTCCACCGCACCATGCACGGGGCCTTCACCCGGAACCCGGAACATGGCATCGCGATGCGCCCGCTCGCCCAGATCATCCGGTGGCTGGGAGCGGACCAGTTCTATACCGGCACGGTCAGCGGGAAGATGATCTACGATGAGGCTGACGTGAAGGCCGGTATAGCGGCGATCACCTGCAACTGCCACGCGATGAAGCGGACACTCCCGGTCTCAAGCGGGGGGATCCACCCGGGTAACGTCGCGCACGAACTCGAAGTGCTCGGGACAGACATCGTCATCCAGGCCGGTAGCGGTATCCACAATCACCCGGACGGCACAACGGCAGGTACACGGGCGATGCGGCAGGCAGTCGATGCATTTATTGAGGGAAAAACCGCAGAAGAATACGCTAAAGATCACTACGAGCTCGAGCGGGCGCTCGAACGGTGGGGAAGCAGCTGAGGGAACAAAAGACCATGGAGATACCGTTTACCAAGCTGGAAGGCAACGGCAACGATTTTGTCCTTATCGACGAATTTGAGAAGATTGTAATCCCGGACGAGATGAAAGGGCAGTTTGCTGCCCTGTACTGCGACCGGCGCTTCGGGATCGGGGCGGACGGGATAATCTACCTCTCGAAATCGGATAAGGCCGACCTGAAAATGCGGATCCTTCAACCGGATGAGAGCGAAGCGGAGATGTGCGGGAACGGCATCCGCTGTTTTGCCAAGTACGCGTTTGACAAAGGGTACGTCAAGAATGCCTGCAAGGTCGAGACCCCTGCCGGGCCGCTCGAAGTCAGGATGGGCTATGCTGACGATGAGTTCACGGCGACCATCTCGATGCCGGACCCGAAATTTGACCGCAAGGATATCCCCGCGACAGGAGAAGGGGAGTACAAGGAGCATATTGGGGAGTATGAAGTTTATGCCGTAAACACCGGCGTTCCCCACGCCGTGATCCTTGTTGGGCTCGTCGATAGCATAGATGTTGCACATGCCGCTCCCCAGATCCGGCGCCATCCCTCGTTTACCAACGGCGCAAACGTGAATTTCGTGGAACGCACCGGAGACAACAGTATCAGGATCCGGACATTCGAGCGCGGCGTGGAAGACGAGACGCTCTCCTGCGGGACCGGGGCGACCGCTTCGGCTGCCGTTATGCACAAACTGGGGTTCACCGGACCGAATGTCGAGGTCGAAACCCGGGGCGGTCCTCTTGTTATCCACTTAGACGGAGGGACAAAAATGGAAGGGCCGGCAGCGACGGTGTTTACCGGGGTAATCGTATACTGAGGCAGACATGTGATAAACGAATATATTTGCTTTGCATCCTGCGGTTCTCGTGCGTTAACGAGGCCTAAAGAAAATGACCTCGTCGTAATTGATGACGGAAATAAAGGTGTCAGATGCACATCTCTCAATCTTTAGGAATCCAGAAGTTTTGTTTTTAAATCCTATTTCCAACTACTAAAATATACTAATATATGCTAAATTAGTAGTTGTTCCGATAGCAGATTTTACAAAACGCAGTCAAAACGGAAAAAATACCTTAGCTGAATCCCACATCAACGAACAAAACCACTCCGTCTCCAGATTCCCTCCATAGATACACTAACATTTTTATTAATTTTGGTGTACCGGGAGCGTCATGCTTTTTCCTTTATCCCGTCTCCGACCAGTTCGAATTCGAAGGAATCGCCCTCAGCCTTTGATCGGTGCTTGACGAGCCGGGCCCTGCGGTTTCCCATACCCTCGGTCTTCTCCAGCCGGACAATCACTTTTGACATGTGCTCCAGTGCTGTTCCACCGAGGCCGAAGAAGGTATTTCTCGTGGAATCGCGGTATACCTGATTGGTGACGATGACCGGGATCTCATACCGCTTGGCATAGCCGAGCAGGTGGAGGATCTGTCGGGTCAGGGCCTGCATCGCTTCCTTTCCTTTCTCAAGGTCGGTCCGGTACAGTGCTGTCACGGAATCCATGACCAGCAGTGCAGGTTTGTGCGCCTTGAGCACCTTCTCTGCCTCGGCGATCATTGCGGCCTGGTCTTCGAAATCGACCGGTTCGAAGAGGAAGAGCCGGTCGGTGATCTTTTCCGCATCGGCTCCTGCAATCTGACGGAACCGTTCGATGGAGAACCCCTCGGAATCGATGTACACAACGGCATGGCCGGCACGCATTGTTGCCACCGCGGCGATCATGGCGAGCGTACTTTTGCCGCTTGCAGGCTCCCCGAAGAACTGGGTGATTGTCCTTGTCTCGAGTCCGCCGCCCAGCAGACGGTCCAGCCCTGCATTCCCACTGCTCCGGCGATCGTTTGTCATGGTGTCACTCTTAATAACGGTTCAATCCCTGACCAGTTGTCAGGAAACAGAAATATCCTTTTCTCAGGTTCTTGTCCGTTCCGTCAGTTTTGCATCACGGGGATATATACCTGAGGTTATAAGCGCGAAAATAAAAAAAATGGTTCACCGGTCACTGCCGCCTTATGTACTGACGGTCACATTTTTTTCAAAAAACTGATAATTTCCTGCATGTCCGGGAGGTCGTGGAGCGGATACACCTTTGCAAACACCACCTTCTGTTTCTCATCGATGATCACGTTCGCCCGTTCAGAAAACCCGTTCTCGTCCCTAAAGATGCCATAGCTGAGGGCTACCTTGCCATGAGGCCAGAAATCGGCCAGAAGCGGGGTGTTCTGTATCTTGAGATGGTCTGCCCATGCCTTTTTGCAGGGAACAGAATCGACGCTGATCCCGACAGCGATGGTATTGAGCGATGCAAGGGTTTTAAAATTCTCTTCAAGCGATTTCATCTGCCCGGAACAGACCGGGGTCCACGCAAGCGGGTGAAAGGAGAGAAGGACTCTCTTCCCCGCCTGTCCAGGGAGATCGAACATCTTGTCGTTGTGATCCTTGATCGAAAAGTTTTTTGCCGGGTCACCCGGCTTCACCGTGTGCTGTTTTTCCATGGCAACCACCACGAGTACCTACCTGTCGCTCATTAAATATACATTTTTTTATAGTATGTGAGCACAGTGCCGAAAATCTCAACGATCTGTTCCACTCAGGGTCGGCAGTACCAAAAAAACGATTCACCGGTCTTTAACCCGGTTCCATGCTGCTTCTTCAACGGCACGAAGGACATTCCGGACCGGTATGCCGAGCTCGACAGCCCAGTCACGGGCAGGGTCAAACTCGGCCTTGACCAGGTAAACCTCCTCATCTATCATGCCATATTTCACCGGCATGGACCGGCGCTGGCCGGCAATCACGACCTCGACCTGATCGATTTTCCGTTTGGCTATAAACCGGTGTACCGCCGGTGTGCAGCGGATCCCGAGCGTGCCCAGTTCCCGGGCCATGATCGCGGCCATCCCCATGCTGCCGTCTCCGGAGCAGATGACCCGGATGAGGAACCCCGGGCGCCCTTTCTTCATGATGATCGGGATCGCAGATGCATCCCGGGCCCCCGCGTCCATGAACCGGGCCAGCGCACCAGCGATCACCTCGCCGCTCACATCGTCAACGTTGGTCTCAAGGACATCCACGCAATCCTCGCCAAGCCCCCCCATGGTTTCTGCAGTATCGACAACCATCACGCGGATCACATTAGGGGTATGGGGAGGATCTCGTGTCCCGGCGCCATACCCGACTGCCTGGACCGTATAAGGGCCGAGATCGTCATAGCGGATCGTGGCAAATTCTGCCAACAGCGCCGCCCCGGTCGGTGTGCAGAGCTCTCCGGTATCGTCCCCCGCAACACCTGCCAGCATCGAATCCTTCAGGATCGCAACGGTCGCCGGGGCCGGTATGGGAAAGACCCCGTGAGATCCTTTCGCGGTCCCCCTTCCCAGTGCGACCGGGAAAACCGCGACCCCCTCCGCCCTGAGGGAGAACAGGGCAGTGCACGCACCGACAACGTCAGCCAGTGCATCGTCTGCCCCGACCTCATGGAAATGGACGTGGTCTCCGTGTACGTGCTCCTCCGCTGCATTGATCCGGGCAAAGACCCGCCGTGCCATGGCAAGTGCCGGTGCAGGAATATCTCCGGCCGCCGAATCGAGACGTGTCATCACTTCTTCCAGGGTCCGCCGGGCATGAGGAGCATGGGTGTCAACCTTCACGGCACGAATACCGGCACGGGTCACTTCAGCGATACCCGGTTCCGTCACTACTGACCGCATCGACCGCATGACGAGTTCCTTGTCCGCCCCGCAGTGCAGCAATGAACCGGTGATCATGTCACCGGCAGCGCCGTGGAATGGATCGAAAACCAGGATACGCATTTACAGTACCTATAAATCCCTGCGTATATGACCTTTAAGGTGATGCCTGAAGTGCAGTTGAGGGTGGACTCCGCCTACCCGGGTGACCAGGGTGGCGGAAAGGCACGGCTCGATCCTGAGACGATGCTCCTGCTGAAGATCTCGCCTGGTGATCTGGTCGCCATCGAAGGGAAGCGCCGGACAGTTGCCAAGGTCTGGCGGGCCCTTGTCGAGGACTGGAACCAGCGGAAAGTGCGGATCGATAATTTTACCCGGCTCAATACTGGAGTGAGTATCGGTGATACGGTAAAGGTTGTCAAGATCTCCGAAGAGATCGAAGCAAAGCGGGTCGTCCTTGCGCCACCCGAGGACCTGCCGAAGAAGATCCCGATCGCCAACAACCCGCACGTCGTTAACGGGCTGATAGATTTCCCCGTGGTCAAAAACGATTCCATTCCTATCATGCTGGGACTCCCGTTTATCCAGCCGCAGATCGTTGCCTTTAAGGTCGTGGATATCGAGCCCGAGGATGCCGTTATCATCACCAAGAACACGCAGATCGAGTTCTCTGACAAACCAGCGGCTGGATTCGAGGGTCTCAAGCGGTTCTCGTACGAGGATATTGGCGGCCTGAAAGACGAACTCCAGCGGCTTCGCGAGACGATCGAGCTCCCACTCCGCCACCCTGAGCTCTTCCAGAAACTGGGTATCGAGCCGCCCAAAGGAGTTCTTCTCTTCGGCCCTCCGGGGACGGGAAAGACGCTTATCGCAAAGGCAGTGGCGAGCGAGAGCGGCGCCCACTTCATCTCGATCGCCGGTCCTGAAGTAATCTCGAAATATTACGGTGAGAGCGAACAGCGGCTCCGCGAGGTCTTCGAGGAAGCCCGGGAGAATGCCCCGTCAATCATCTTCATCGATGAACTCGACTCCATCGCACCACGCCGGGAAGAAGTGACCGGCGAGGTCGAGCGGAGGGTTGTGGCCCAGCTCCTGACGATGATGGACGGCCTCGAGGAACGGGGACAGGTTGTCGTTATCGGTGCGACCAACCGTGTCGACGCTATCGATGCAGCACTTCGCCGCCCGGGCCGGTTCGACCGGGAGATCGAAATCGGTGTCCCGAGCGAACTGGACCGGATCGAGATCATGAAGATCCATACCCGGGGTATGCCGCTCGCAGAGGATGTCAGCCTCGACATACTCGCCCAGCAGACTCATGGATTCGTTGGCGCCGATCTCGCAGCACTCGCCCGGGAAGCGGCCATACGTGCGCTCCGGAGGTATCTTCCGGAACTGGACCTTGAGAAGGATGAAATTGAACCGGAAACCCTCGATAAGCTCCGGGTGCTGGGAAGTGACTTCCGCAGCGCCCAACGGGATGTCGGCCCGAGCGCGATGCGCGAGGTGATGCTTGAAGTCTCGCATGTGAAATGGGAGAACGTCGGGGGCCTTGAATCCGCAAAGACCGAGGTCCGCGAGGCAGTTGAGCTCCCGCTCACCGGTCGGGAGAAGTTCGAGAACCTTGGCATTGAACCTCCCCGGGGGGTTCTTCTCTATGGTCCTCCGGGGACAGGCAAGACCCTGATCGCAAAGGCAGTCGCAAGCGAGAGCGGGGCAAACTTCATACCGGTCCGGGGACCCCAGCTCCTCTCCAAGTGGGTCGGCGAAAGCGAGCGGGCGGTTCGCGAGATCTTCAAGAAAGCCCGCCAGGTCTCCCCCTCAATCATCTTCTTTGACGAGATCGATGCCCTTGCACCTGCACGGGGAACATCCAACGACTCGCACGTGATCGACAATGTGCTCAACCAGATCCTGACTGAGATGGACGGGCTGGTGGAGCTCAAGGATGTTGTTGTCATGGGAGCAACGAACCGGCCCGATATCGTCGACCCGGCACTGCTCAGGGCCGGGAGGTTTGACCGGCTTGTCTATATCGGTGAACCGACACTGGAGGACCGGAAGAAGATCATCAGGATCCATACCCGGTATATGCCTCTCGAAGGCTCGGATTTTGAAGAGATCGTCGCATTGACCGAGGGTTACAACGAAGATAATTTGGGTGAGCTTGTCGAGAAACTCGGCAAAGACAAAAAAACCAGCGCAGGAGACCTACGGGCGGCAATCACGCCGGTTGCTAATGACAGCATCGGGCTCCAGAAAGGGCAGCGCCGTCAGCGGCTTATCGAACTGTTGCAGGAGAAGAACCTGATCTACACTGATCCGGCCCGCGAGAGCCTTGCGACAACCCTTGCCGGTATGACCGAAGGATTTGTCGGATCTGACCTTGAAGCCCTGTGCCGCGAGGCAGGGATGCTTGCGCTCCGTGAAGATGTATCAGTAGTGGCACTTCGACATTTTGAAGAAGCCCAGAAAAAGGTTCACCCGACGATGAACGATAACCTCCGGAATTACTACGACAAGATCCAGCAGCACTTCAAGGGTGGTCTGCCAAAACAGGTCCAGCCGCCGGAATACCAGTAAATTTTCCTTTTTTGATGGTATCTTACTGTCACGGGGTAAAATCCAGACAACAGCAGGCAGAAATCATACCCCAAAATTAAAAATCCCTACCGGCTCTTTCGTTTCCCGTAATCAGCGGATTTAGCTTCGACCCACTGTTTCAGGGTGCCGCACCTCGTGCATCGCTGTTTCCACTCTATTACGTTGGAGGAATGCTGGTCATAACCGAATTTCTTGCCCCAGTCGTGGATACCGGCCTTGCACAGGATCTTCCCGAACATTTTTTTGAGATTCATGCTATCAGCTGGTACCCGATAATACCGCGGAAGGGGTCCGTTTCCTGGAAGAGATTTAATTACAGTATATGTCGTTTGCCCATTCTTCGATGATCTTCTTTGGCGGCCTGCCGCGGGAGAACCTTGGGCGGTTCCCGGTTTTTTCCGGTACATCTTCATCCTCTTCTTCGTCAGGAGAGGTCACTGCAGTCTCTGCTGGAGCATTCTCCGCAGGTTTCGGGCGCTCAGTATGGTAACGGCGGCGGTGGTCGTGCCGCTGGTGAGGTCGCTGCTGCTCGGGTTGCTGATCTGTCATAAGGGTACCTGTTCTCATCATATTGGGTGAGAGAAGAAATATCTTGCCCTGATACGTTCCTCATATCTGAAGTGCTGGAGAGAGGCCAGGGGAAAAATCCGAACCTTCTGCGATTAAGAATGAAGACCTAAATACCCCAACAGGCAAAATTGTGTAATCAACCGCCGGATACTCCCTATGTCCAATGTTACGACCCTTCTCGATGCCAAGAGTGTTCCTGCTGCGAAGGCAGCACTGATATGCCCGTCACGGAACGAGACGTTCAGCTATGGACGGCTTCGCGCCGAGATGAACCGGCTCGGGCTCGGCCTTCGCGGCCTCGGTATAGAGAAAGGCGATCGGGTCTGTATATACCTTGACAGTTCCCCGGAATACCTCATCAGCTATTTTGCGATATGGCGGATCGGAGCGGTAGCGGTTCCGACCAATATCGTTTACCGGGGGGAGGAGCTCCTCCACGCCATCAATGATGCAGGCGCCTGCGGGATCATCACGGACGGTCAGGGTGCCAGCGTTGTGGCCGGAATCCGTGCGGAAGCCCCGACCCTCAGGCATATCATCTGCACTGGTAGTTCATGCTCTGGTTCGATCGCATGGGAGTCGTTTCCTCATGCGTCCGAGACGATGCGTGCGGTCAACTGCGACATCGGGGACCTCTGCCATATCCAGTATACCGCGGGCACGACCGGCAAACCCAAGGGTGCCATGCTTACTCATGGGAACTGGATGACGGCGCTTGATGCCGAGCGCGAGGCGCTCCAGCTGGTTCCCGACGATGTGTACCTCGGTATTTACCCTATGGGGCACGTCGGGCTCTCGTGGGGGCTCGCAGTGCTCCGGGCTGGCGGTACCTACGTCATGATGGAACGGTTCGATCTCGAACGGTACCTCAGCCTCGCCCGGCAGTACCACGTGACGGTGCTTGCAGGCATGCCCCCCGTTATCCATACGCTCAACCACAGCCATGCCGGTACGGAGCAGCTGCTCAAGGGAGCCCGGGTGATAATCTCCGGAGGAGGGCAGCTGCTGCCGGCAGTCTGGAAAACTTTCGACGAGCGGTTCCATATCCCGGTCGCAAACTCGTATGGGCTGTCAGAGACGATCGTAATAGGTTCCGGAACCACCACCCTTCCAGGGTATCCTCACCTCACTAAGGGGTACGAGAGTGTCGGTGTCGCAGTAGGGTACACGGAAGTGATGGTTGTCGATACAGAAAACCCGGATAAAGAGATGCCGGCGGGAGAGACCGGGGAAATAGCCCTCCGGGGTCCCTCAGTTGCGAAGGGATACTGGCATATGCCTGAGGCGACATCCGAAGTTTTCAGGAGCAGCGGGTGGTTCCTGACAGGGGATATCGGGTTCCTTGACGAAGAGGGAATTCTCTGCATTACGGACCGGAAGAAAGATATGATCATTATGTCGGGGTGGAAGATCTACCCGACCGAAGTTGAGAACGTGATAATCCAGCACCCGGCAGTGGACGACGTGGCGGTCTTCGGCATTCAGGACGAACGGAAGGGTGAAGTGGTGGCCGCGGCAGTGGTGCTCAAACCCGGGACTGCTCTTACGGAGGCCGGTCTGGGATCGTACTGCCGGGACCGGCTTGCCAGCTACAAGATCCCCAAAAAGCTGATGATCGTGGATTCACTGCCACGGGTCCACGGGTGGAAACTGCTGCGGAGGACCCTGCGGGAAAAGTTCGGCGCATCGGGCCTGTAATGCAAAACAGCGGGATATTCTGCGACAAAATCCCAAAAGAGCACACAAACTTTTTAACCTGACCCTCAATAATACTCTCCGGTGCAAACCCCGTGGACATAAAAAGCCGCTTCCATGATGTGAAGGCGACCGGGCGGGCGAAAAAACGATCAACCGGGATCGTGGGCCTTAACCTCCTGCTGGACGGGGGGTTCCCGGAAGGGTCCATCATCATGATCTACGGGACGCCGCTTTCTGGAGTCGACCTCGCAGCCCAGCAGTTCTGGGGAGTGGAAGGCGAAGAGGGCACATACCTGATCAATGATGGCGATGTCGAGATCGGCATGATCGATGCTACTGAACTTCATCCTGAGATGTATCTCCAGCAGATGGCGGGGGGGAGGATCGTTGTCGATTCACTCTCCACCATCGTAGTTAAGTACGGTATCGATGCCGCCCTCAAGTTCCTGAAGCTTGCCCGCGAGGAGATAAAAAAACGCGGTGCGAACCTGATGTTCATCGTCTATACCAATATCCACTCCCCCATGGAGATAACGAGGATCATGCGGGCAGCAGATATCGTGATCGAGTTAAAGACGGAAATCCACCAGGCCGAGATCGAGCGGACTCTCGCGGTGCATAAGATCCGGGATGCAGCCGCGCCACAACGGCTCCTTCCCTTCATTATTACTGACCGGGGCATCGAGGCGTCGACGACATCGAGAGTCGTATAATATGGTATTTTTTTAAAGCACAATATCGTGAGCGGAAATTCCACTTCAGATGGGCACGAGCCGTGGTTTTGGGTCTCGGCCCCGCTCTCAAGCAGTAAAAAATTACGTTAGGCTCACAGTGCTAACCGTGCTTCTTTTGCAGCCGTGACGAGGTTCTTAAGTTTCGCAAACGCCGCGTCCCGCGTCCGCATCCGCATCCCACAGTCAGGATCGAGCAGCATTGCCTTTGGATCAAATACCTCAATGCCCTTTTCGATGCGCTTCCTGATCTCCGGCACGCTCTCAATCGAATCTGAGGATGAATCGACACACCCATACCCGATCATCCGCCCGGCGAGGTCCTTGGACCGGAAGAGGTCGAGGTTCTCCGGGTTCTTTGAGAATTCGAAGTCCAGCACGTCGACATTGATCTTCAGGATGTCGTCGATAACTCCTGACAGGTCGCCGCAGACATGCATACAGGACGGGATCTTTATCTGAGCGGTGATCATCTCCACCGCCTGTTTTCCTATGGCGAGATTGGCGACACCGGTCGAGAACATCGGCTCATCGATCTGGAGCAGCGTTACTCCGGCGGCCTCGAGACTCTTCGCCTCAGCAACCAGCGCCACGGCCAGGTCAATAGCAAGTTCTTCTTTGTTCCGGTACATCGGTGTGCTGAGATGGAGGGCATGGGCGAGCGTTGTCGGGCCTGTGATGATTCCTTTCACCATGGGAAACTTTGAGAGGGCGTACTTTGTGTCCCCGGTCGTAATCGGTCCTGTGGCCGGCTGTATCTTGCCGATAACCTCCTGCTCCCGGACCCCGGGAAGTTTTGCAGTGAAAGCCCCAATCATGTCTCCCCGGACCTGTCCGTCCGAAATGATATCGATCCCCGCTGCAATCTGGTCGGCGACTGCGGTCTCAACTGCACCGCGGAACGGGTCAAAGATGCTGCGCAGACCCTTGGTCCTGACCACCGGGTAGCTGCCCACTACCGTCGTCGGCAGTACCTTATTGATGAAATATTCCTTTGCCATTGATATCCTGACCTGTTGTACTCCGAATAAGCTGAAAGCAATAAAATAGTATGTGGTCAGGGGACCAGCCGTTGCATGTCTCTGGGGAAGAGCACAGCTTCCCGCACGTTGGAGAGACCAAGCATGGTCATTATAAGGCGATCGGCGCCAAGTCCCCAGCCCGCATGCGGCGGCATACCGTACTGGAATGGTTTGAGATAGAACTCGAAACTATCGGGGTTGAGCCCCTTCTTTGTAATCTGCTGCACGAGAAGGTCGTGCTGGTGGACTCGCTGGGCACCGCTTGAGAGCTCCATCCGCGGGTGCATCAAATCGAAAGCCTTACAGATTGAAGGATCGTTCTCATACGGCATCGCGTAGTATGGGCGGATCGCTGTCGGCCAATCGACAATGAAATAATGGCCTCCCATCTCCTCGCCGATCGCCCGCTCAGCAGCCGATCCGATATCGTCGCCATATTTTATCGGGTCGGGGATCTTTTTCTTCGCGATCTCGATCGCGTCGCTGTAAGGCAGCCGGGGGAACGGGGCCTTCGGTACGGCAAAATCGGCAATCTCGAGGTTTGCGAGATGATCGCTGCAGCTGGTCTTCACATATTCGTAGGTCCTGACAATGAGGTCCTCCAGGATTTGCATTACTTCGAGGTGGTCAGCATACGAGACTTCGATATCAATGGAGGTCGCTTCGTTGAGATGCTTCGTCGTGTTATGTTCCTCGGCGCGGAAGATAGGACCGATCTCGAACACCTTCTCAAAACCCGCTGCCATCATCATCTGCTTGTAGAGCTGCGGACTCTGGTTGAGAAACGCTTCTTTGTCAAAGTACGCGATCGGGAACAGCTCAGTTCCACCCTCTGTTGCAGCAGCGACAATTTTCGGAGTGGTGATACTGACGAATCCCTGGTGGTGGAAGTATTGGTTCATCGCATGCATCGCAGCGGATCTGATATGGAAGACTGCAGCGACCCGGGGTCTCCTCGCGTCAAGGAATCGGGCGTCGAGCCTCGTATCGAGCTCGGCCGGCACTTTCTCCACGACGTCAAGCGGCAATGGCGACGCGGAAAGGCTGATGATTTCAAAGGTCTCGGGCACGAGCTCGCGCCCGCCGGGTGCTTTCTCGATTGCTTTGACGGTCCCTGCCACCCGGACAACCGACTCACGGGAGACCGCCTTTACTGCGGCGAGCACGGATTCGTTTGCTTTCTTCTTCGGTACGGTAACCTGGATGATGCCGGTTCGGTCGCGGATAAGGAAGAATGCGAGTCCGCCGAGGTCCCGTACTTCGTGGACCCAGCCGCAGATCTCCGCATAACCGGTTTCCGGCGTCACGTTCTGTATCGGAATGCGCATGAAAATCCTATAACCATGGATCGCAAGGGATAATGGACTTTATGGGAACCAACCGGGGTGCTGCCGGGGCACCATCTTCCGGTTAGCGAAAAACTCAAGCAGCCTAACGTGGTTGGCAGCAAAACCATAAAGAATCAGGTAACCAGTGTAGCCCTGTTGGATTCTGCTAACTGTTTGGATCTCAGAACGAAAACAAGTAGTTAAAAGAGGGAGGTTAGATGACCGGTTACATCTTTTCTATTGATGCCTTGATCATCTTCATAGTCTCGATCTTGAACTGGATCTGCTTGATCCAGGCCTCTTTCATCATGATCTTGCCCTCAAGCATCCGTGCCATGACCATTTTCTTGGTTTTTTCATCGAGCTTATCCCACATCATCTTCATGTGTTCGGCCATCATCTGTCCTGATGACGATCCATGTTCCATACCCATCTTTCCCTCCATGGTTCTTGTCAGCTCCTGCTGGTGCCTCCCAAGAATGGGCTCACCAGACGTTGAGTGTAATACAGTACAGAAATATAATCTTTGTGGCATAAAAAAGCGAAAAATTATATGAGTTGTTCCAATGCTGGTAATATCTGCCCGGGTCACTATTATTAGCCACCGGAGAAAGGAAAATAATGGAGATGTACATTTACTGTGTACCTGAAAAACCCGACTACCCAAACGACCAACATCGCGGGATTATCCATGATATCTTCCATTATCAGGAAAACCTCCCTCATAGGTCGGAGACCGAAAGGCTCACCAGTGGGGCCAGGGCAGTACGTTTCTGCAAACTGCCGGGTGATCCTTTTGGTATCCGTTCTCCTTCTTATCGTGGCTCCTGTACATGCCGGGACAGTATACCTGCAAGGGAGCCCGCAGTTGTCAGCATACATCTCCGGAATCAATGAGTTCAGCCCGGGGGATGGAGTCAACCTGACGATTGTCGTGAAAAACACCGGTCTCAATGCACTCAAGCTCGTCCAGATGCTCACCCCCAGCCGGGCTGATCTTCCGAACACGGCCAAGTTCCTCACCATCGGCCTTACCCCGGGTGATGTCCCGGTCGCCATAAAATCGGATCCACAGATGGTCGGTGATGTGGAAGGCGGGTCCGATGCGAGCGCTGTATTTACGGTCAAAGTCAACCCTGATGCGCCTGCAGGGAACTACCTCCTTCCTCTGCAGTACAATTACACTTACCTCTATGCGACCTCTACATTCGACAGTCTTGAGGAGGCGACTGACATCGACAGCCAGAATTATATTTACCAGTCTGTTAACGGGACATTATACGTCCCCCTGACTATCAAACCCGTTGTTACTGTTGATGTGTTGTCAGTTAGTTCAGATAGCATTTACGTCGGGAACTACGGGTACCTCGATATGAAGATCCGGAATTTGGGATCTGACGATGGGCAGAAAGCAGTCGTTCGGATCCTGCGCAACGGCAACAGCCCGATCCTGCCTGCCGACAGCGATACTTACTTAGGTGATTTTCCTCCCGGGAGCATAGCTGACTTCAGGTACAGGGTTTTTGTCTCTCCGGATGCGCAGCCCGGAATATACCCGGTCGATGTTGAAGTGATTTACCAGAATACCGAGGGGGATTTTGTCACGTCCCGCATTGAAACCACAGGGGTGGCTGTCAGCGGTAAAGCGGATTTCTCGGTTATTTCTGATCCGGCAGTGATAAACCCGGGTGATAAGAAAGTTGTTACCGTCATCTACAAAAATACCGGGGCCGTTCCGGTGTACAGCGCACAGGCACGGATTATTGCCGTTTATCCGTTCACCACAAGCGATGACATCTCACCGTTGGGGGACCTCATGCCCGGTGACTCAGCTTCAGCCTCATTCAGCCTGACCCTGGATCGCGATGCGACTATCAAAGAATATGGTCTTGATTCCGAGATCCGTTACAGGGATGAGATCAACAACTCCTATGTATCAGACTCCGTGCCCGTAAGAATACGGGTCACTCAGCCGTCCGGCATCGCTGCGGTGCTCTACAACCCTGTGTTCCTCCTCGTTGCCTTCATCATCGCAGCCGTGGGCATCTTCCGGCTCACGCGCCGTCGGCACTCGTAGACTGTGCCTCTCATTGCCGCGATATTCGGGGCAAGGATGTAGCCTAGCTGTATGCAATTATGCGGAACCGGCGAGGATTTAACGAATAAAAAAGTTGCAGTTAAAAAATTCATTGTATGAGTGAAAAATGGAATTTTCTCATGCCGATTTGTCTGCTGCCTGCCCGCTATCAAGGATAGCTGCCTGAGCGGCTGCAAGCCGGGCGATTGAGACCCGGGGACCCGAGCAGGATACGTATGTCAGACCGATCGAGTGACAGAACCGTATGGATGCAGGATGGCCCCCATGTTCTCCGCAGATCCCCATCACCATGCCCGGCCTTGTATGCCGGCCCCACTTCACTGCCTGTTCCATGAGCCTGCCGACTCCTTTGACATCAAGCACTTCGAAGGGATTGTCCAGCAGGATCCTGCTCTGGTTGTACATAGGAAGGAACTTGTTCTCGGCATCTTCGCGCGAGAAGGAGAAGACCGCTTGTGTCAGGTCATTTGTTCCAAATGAGAAGAACTCGGCTTCTTCGGCCAGGTTCTCGGCTCGCATACAGGCCCGCACAACCTCAAGCATGGAGCCGAATTTCAGGTGAATGCTGACCTTATGGGTCGCCTCCACATCAGCATGGATCTTTTCGACCCACGCCTTCACCCGCTTGAGCTCCTGTGCAGTGCAGACCTGAGGAACCATGATCTCCGGATGTACCTCAACCCCTGCTTTCTGGCACTCCGCCGCCGCTTCCAGGATGGCACGGATCTGCATGGCATAGATTTCCGGGAAAGTAAGACCCAGCCGGACACCCCGATGGCCAAGCATGGGGTTGATCTCGTGCAGGGCACGCCCTTTCCGGAGCATCGCTTCCTTCTTCTGGATGACCTCGTCCACGAGCACTGGATCGGTGGGTTTCTGCATATGGGGCTGAACGTCCCGCGATCGATACATGAAATTCACTGATTCCGAGAGGACCTGCATCCCTTTGAGGATTCCCCGCAGGCTATGAAGTTCCTCGATCT